>SKEY01001270.1_pt1 | contig 33863 bp, 29 predicted proteins | sample 4843871 | NCBI WGS metagenome assembly SKEY01 (sample SAMN11008797, study PRJNA524170) | human gut metagenome | biome: Human fecal sample; material: Feces; isolation source: fecal sample from pouch patient p36 | host: Homo sapiens | place: Israel: Tel-Aviv | collected 2016-12-04 | reverse complement strand
CGTCCATAGTTTTTTGTCTGAGCGGTAATTTTTGTTTTTCTCAGCGCAAACAGGCAGTCTTTTCTCCGATAATAGGCTGCTGCGTCGAATTCTCCAGGATTCGTTGCCTGCAAAAATGGCGACACTTCGCCGAAAACCCGAACATAGCTGCCAGCCTTTGGAAGCGCTGTGTCTTTCTCCAAATAGCACAACGCACTCGCGTTTTTCCCGAATATTTCCTGCATTTCATTGATTTGTGAGGTTGTTTTCTGAGAAGAAATAAGAATTGACATCTGGTCCGCATCTGCCGAACCGGATATCTGTGACAGGTTATCGGTCGTTTCCGCCGAATCCCCTGAAAAAATAAAAGATGAGGCATCTGCCTCGATAGAAAGGTCTTTTAAAAGAAAGCTGGCGTTTTCCCGGGTTCCATCTACAGGCTGCCAGCAGTCTGTGACTTTGCCCGTCAGGCACAGGGTTTCGCCATCCATGGCTTCCAGCCAGGTGTCAAGCTGTGTAAGCGATGTGCGCCCGCCAATGGGTGCTTTCTCTGACGTGTCTGTGCCAGCGTCCGTTCCCACCCACTCCGGCAGCAGACGCGCTGCCAGATAGAGGGTCAGGAAAATCAGGATTGCCGCGCACAGCGGTCTTCTGCAATTTTTTATGATTGTAATTCCTCCGTTTCGTAAACCAGATCGAGGTTCCGGTCAAACACGTTAGACAGTGAAATTTTTTCCCGGAAAATCATATCTGTATTCCCGTTTACCGCAATCTGCACCTTGTTGATGTTCGACAATTCTACCAGAGAGTTGACAATGGAATAGATCTGAACCTCTGCGGAAACATTGTAGGTCTGTGTCAGGAAACCGTTATCCAGGTTTACATAACATGTCCCATCCTTTACCGTCACGCCCAGCACCTTTGTCGCAGGGTTGATGACCGGGTAAAGCTCTTCGTTTTCTGCATCCGGTCCGGCAATCAGCCGCTCTACCACCAGCTTTTCCATGGAAATGTTGCTGCTGTATACAACCGGTTTTGTCTGGACGCCGATCAGGCGCTCGCCGTCTTCATTGGTAAAATAAAGAAGCAGGCGCGTTTTTTCGTATGCATTGATTTCATTTCCTGCGTTGTCGATAAACAGATCCGCCGTCATAGGACCGACCACGTTGCCGAGGCTGTCCGTCAGCGCTTCTCCGCCGACCGTCACCGAAACATAGGAAATTCCCTCCAGCTGCGTCATCGTGCGCACAATTGCAGCCCGAACCAGCACTTCTGAGGACGGAGACAGCTTTTTATATTCCACACTCATGTCCAGCACCAGCTGATCGTCTTTGACATTCCAGCTGTTAATCGCAAAACCGCTGATCGGTGAACGCAAAGACAGCTCTACCGGATTTTCCTTCAGTTGGGAAATACCCCATTCCGCCTGTTTGGAAAGAGTGTCGCCCTCCGGCTCTTTTTCCACTGCCGTGATTTTCGTTTCTTCTTTATTAATATAATAAACGCTGACCGTATTTGCAGGCGTCTCTTCTTTCTTCCCGCACCCGGCAAATATTCCGGTCAACAGCAGACAGCCAAAAAGCAGCGCAACCGCCCGCATTTTTCTGATCTCTGACATAATCTTCTCCAAATTTTCTGAAATCACTTGATGTAGGACAAGGGGATTTTCACCGTAAAGGTCGTGCCCTGTCCTTCCACGCTGCTCACTTTGATCGAACCGCGGTGCAGCAGAATCGCATTTCTGGTGATGGCAAGTCCAAGGCCGGTGCCGCCGATTTCACGGGAATGCGATTTATCTACTCTGTAAAAACGTTCATAAATATGCTCGTAATCCTCCTCCGGGATACCGATGCCGGAGTCGGAAACCTCTACCGTGAAAAACTGATGATCCGCATCCAGAAGCACCTTGACCCAGCCGTGTTCTTTATTGTATTTAATCGCATTTTCCACAAGGTTCGTGAAAATCTGAGATATTTTGACCTCGTCCACCTCTGCCGTAACCGGGCGCAGGCTTTCCAGAACCACCTCGATGTCCCGTTTGCGGGCGATGGGACGCAGGCGCTTTAGCGTCGTTTCCAACAGCTCGTTGATATCCACTGCGGAAATGTCCATTGAGCCTTCGGTTTTGTCCATTTTTACAAGGGAAAGCAGGTCGTTGATGATTTTATTTTCCCGCTCGATTTCCTCCGTAATGTCCTGCATAAACTCCTGATACAGCTCTACCGGCACGTCCGGCTGCTGATTCAGGGAATCCGCCAGCACCTTGATCGAGGTCATGGGCGTCTTCAGCTCGTGAGAGACATTCGATACGAATTCCTGCCTGGAATCGTTGATGACCTTCATTCTGCCCAGCAGCTGGTTGAAGGCATCCACGATATGCTCGGTTTCCAGATAATCCGGTACGGAAATCGGCTCGTCCGTGAAACCGTCCTTGACCTCACTGATCGCCTGGGTTACGCGCTTAAAGGGCATAATCAGGATATGCGAGAAGAAAAAGACGATGCCGATAATGATAATTCCCATCACGATTTCCAGAATCAGGGCTTTCCGGCTCAGGATGTCCAGCGTCGTCGCAATGCTGTCTGTCGATGCACTGGCCAGAATCACGCCGCGTACGATGCTCGTCTGCCCTTTTTCCCCGTCTACCGTCTCTGTAATCGGAACCGTCATCTCGATATAGCCGTTCGTCTTGTCGTAGCGGGTCGTACTTTCCCCGCGGAAGCACTTGATCACCTCCTCGGAAATCATCGTTTTCCCCTCGCTCATGGCGTAGGTGTCTTTCACAATGCGGAAATTGCTGTTGATAATCAGCACACGGCCGTCATACAGGTTGGACATCTGCTCCAGCTCGGCATTGACGACATCGGAGGTTGGATTTTGCAGGTAGTTGTAATTGACCAGGTGATTTGCGATAATCCGGTACTGGGACGCGACGTCCGAGCCGCGCAGATTTACCGCACGTTCTTCGTAATTATTCAGAATGCCCAGCCGCATGATGTCGCTGGGCACGATTCCGATGATCAGCATCAGGAGGAAAATGTAGGCCTTCAGGCTGCGGAAGATCGGAATTTTATAAGTGAGCCGCCGGAATAATCCGGGGGTTTTGCTGCTTGTGTTCATGAATGCCTCCGGGGGAAGGGGTGTAAAAGGATGGGGCTGCCGACGGGAAACCGGACCTTTTGCTTCGCAAAAGCCCGGTTCGCGTTGCTCACCGGGTTACCGTCTGAAAACCGGCGAACTTTTCTGCAAGCTGGCGTCCGGAACGTTGCCGACGGGAAACCGGACCTTTTGCTTCGCAAAAGCCCGGTTCGCGTTGCTCACCGGGTCATCCGCTGACAACCGGCAAAATCTTCTGCAAGCAGAGATTTTGCCGCTTTTCATCGTCTGGTCCGGTTCTGCTTATACGCGGAAGAAGTACCCAACTCCCCATTTGGTGTGGACGTAGCGGGGTTCGCTGGGGTTGGTTTCAATTTTTTCGCGGAGGCGGCGGATGTGGACGTCTACGGTGCGGACATCCCCGGGATAGTCTGCGCCCCAGACGAGGTTCAGAAGTTTTTCGCGGCTGTAGACTTTATTCGAATTGCGGATCAAAAGCTCCAGCAGGTCGAATTCTTTTGCAGTGAGATTGACCTCTCTGCCGGAAATGCTGACGCGGCGGCTTTCGCAGTCCACGCGCATATCTCCGCTTTCCAGAATGCTTTCCGGCTTTGCAATCTGTCCTCTCGCAGAGGTACGGCGCATGATCGCCTTGATGCGCGCCTTTACCTCAAGGATGTTAAAGGGCTTAGTGATATAGTCATCTGCACCGTATTCCAGTCCCATGATTTTGTCCATGTCGTCGTTTTTGGCTGTGAGCATTACAATCGGAACATCCGAAAACTCCCGAATCTGCTGGCATACTTCGGTTCCGCTCAGTTTTGGCAACATAATGTCGAGCAGAATCATATCAAATTTCTGCTCTTTCGCACACAGCAGCGCCTCTTCTCCGTCATATGCGCAGGTCACTTCCATTCCGTCCTGCTCCAGGCTGAACCGTATTCCTTTTACAATCAGCTTTTCATCGTCCACAACCAAAACTTTCTTTGCCATGTTTCTCCCTTTTCCCGACCGGACAATCCGTTTCTCGCTGTTTGTCCGGATTCTTTCTGTCTATGATTAAACTGTAATTTTATCTTTGATTTTTGAAAATGCAGCCTGCTTGATTCCGCTGATTTTCATGATATCCTCAATCTTTGTAAACGCTCCATGCTGCTCCCGATAGCTTATGATCGCCTTTGCCCGGCTTTCCCCGATTCCAGGCAGCGTCATGAGTGCAGCAACGTCCGCTGTGTTGAGGTTGACCAGACCGTTCTCCAAGGCCGGAGCGCAGTTGCTTCGCACATTTCTGTCTGTCGTTTGCATATCGCCGTCCGGCGAAGTCTGGATCCCGGCTTTCTTTTCTGTCTGTCCGTCGGCGCAGCTTTCCGATTTTGTCATGATATAAATCTGACAACCGTCCACGATTTCTTCCGCCAGGTTGCAGCATGCTTCATCCGCTTCCGGCAAAAAACCACCTCCTGCCTCCACGGCGTCTATAATTCTGCTGCCTGCCGGAAGCTCATAGACCCCCGGAGCGGATACTGCTCCGCAGATGTGCACCACAAGGGTTTTTGCTTCCTCTGAGGAAGCATCGGAGAGCTCTGTCCGGTCTGTGCTTCCGGCACTTGGCTCAGCCTTGCGGTTTTGATCCGTGTCCCCGGCACTTGGCTCAGCCTTGCGGTTTTGATCCGTGTCCCCGGCATTTGACTCAGCCTCGCGGTTTTGGTCTGTATTCCCGGCATTTGGTTCAGCCTCGCGGTTTTGGTCCGTGTCTTCGACCTTTGATTCTACTTTGCGGTTTCCATCCCCATAGGCTATGCTTTCCTTTTCCGACAAAAAGAGCTCTTCCCTCTGTGCCCCACAGGCCCCTAGCGTCGGGCATAGCGTTGCCCACAGAATTCCCCATAAAACCACTCTCCAAAGCCGGTCTGTTCTTTTTTTCTGTTTCCAGGATCTCAATTTTTCTCCTGCGGCGCGGCATGCCGCAGCAACTGTTTGAAATATCGGCATTTTATCCTCCATTCCGCAGGCGCTTTGCGCCGAAGGAACCGCGAGCAGAACTTCCAGTTCTGCTCTGCGATCCTGGCTACTTTGTGACGCCTGCGGCACAAAGAGCTGTGTGAAAAATAAGCGATCACGCTTATTTTTCACACTATCTCCTTTTCCATGTTCGAAAAGGCCCCATTTCCTGCCGCATATCAGTATTGTATGTCAGAACCGGGTATTTGACAAGCCGGAAAGCTTTCCAAAAATGCTTCCGTCACAGCCCCTATTTCCTGTATTTTGCCAATACGGAAAGCATTTTCCCAACGTCCAGCGGTTTGGGCAGATGCTCATTCATTCCTTCCCGCTTCACCCGTTCTGCATCCTCCCAAAAGGCGTTGGCCGTCAAAGCAATGATGGGGATACTTTCGGCATCTGCACGGCCGCTGCTGCGGATCGCCCGTGCCGCCTCGCAGCCGTCCATGATCGGCATCATCAGATCGGTCAGGATCGCATCAAAGGTACCTGCCGGCTGCTCCAGATAGCGCTCCACCTCTTCTTTTCCATTGTATGCCTTTGTGATCTGTACACCTGCATCTGTCAGAAAAGTTTCCGCAATCTCCATATTCAGCTCATTGTCCTCTGCAAGAAGCACACGCATTCCGGAAAGATCCACGTTCTGATCCTCTTCTTCGATTTTCTTACATTCCTGTTCCTTGAGCCCTTCAAACAGGAGCGTGACCGTAAATATGGTTCCAACTCCTTTTTTGCTCTCCACCGTAACGGTTCCGTCCATCTTGTCGATCAGATGCTTGACGATGGACATTCCCAGTCCGGTTCCCTGGGTTACACTTTTTTTATCGGTATTTTCCCGGGAAAAGGGTTCAAACAGATGGGGAAGAAATGCTGGGCTCATGCCGATCCCGTTATCCGAAATCACTGTCTGACAGGATATCAGGTTTTCCCCGATAGCCTTTATAGTCACCTGACACAGGACATATCCTCCGGCATCCGTATATTTGATCGCATTTCCCAAAATATTGATAAAGATCTGTCTGACATGCAGAGAGCTTCCAAGCACACAGCCAACTGCTGTACCTTCTGTCTGTTCTTCATATTTTAAAAGAACTCCCTTATCTGCTGCCCTTGGTTCCACGATCGTGATAATTTCCTGCCAGAGCTCTTTTAAGCAAAACGGCTCTTTCGTAAGCTGAAGGTTTTCTTCATCCAGCTTGTTAAATTCCAGTACATCGTTAATCAGCTCCAGCAGATGCTTTGCCGCAACCTTTTCCTTCGCACGGTTTGCATCCACCAGCGCTCTGTCCTCCCTGTGGCGGTCGCTGATTTCGATCATTCCGATAATGCCGTTTAACGGTGTCCGGATATCATGTGACATTCGGGACAAAAATCCGGTTTTTGCTGCATTTGCACGCTCTGCCGCCTCCTTTGCCTGCTTTAACTCCTCTTCATTTTTATCAATCGCAGCGACCGAGCGCTCCGTAATATAAAAAATGATCAAAAAAGAAAGCACCAGTACCAGAAACATGGTTGCTGCAACATAGATCAGATTTTGGTTCGCCTCTAAAATGTCGTAGGAAACTGCAAGATTATATTCCCCATATTTTTCATAAACCAGATACTGCTGTCTGTCACTGATTTTCACACTGGTCCGATACCGCTTTCCTTCCTGCAGGTTTCCTTCTTCCAGCCGGTCGGAATCCTGCAGCTCATAGAGCAATACATCCTGCCGCGTGGTTGCAAGCATTTTTCCTGTGGTGGCATTTAGCAGAAAAATATTCATTCCGGAAGTAATCGGCATCTGCCGAACCAGATTTTCCACGCTGGCACTGTTCATTTTTGCAAGCAGTCGGCTGGGGGTAATGCCAATCTGGATCATGGCCGTGCCGGAAGAATTCCAGACGATGGCATACATCATCATTTTGCCTTCTGCAGTATTCGGCACCATATCCTGACACATGGAAAGCGTTTTATCTGTCAGCATGGGCTTAAAATATCCCATTTGTTCGCCGGAAGAAAAGCTGTAGCCAAAATACTCCGGATTTGTTCCTGCCACGATACATCCGCCCGTATTGATAATGTGAATTTCGTCCACACGCAGCTGTTTTGCGATCTTGCGGTACTCCTCTGTGGTCTGATATAGTCTTCCTTCCATTTCAAGTAGATTTGCCACAGTCTCTGCCCGCAGCGTATATTCTTCCTTCAGGGTTTCCAGAAGTGTCTGATAGCTTTCTTTATTTTCTTCGATCACATCCTCCAGCTGCTGCAGAATCATCTCGCTGGCGATCCAGGCATTATGCCGATTGCTCAGCATCTGAAGAGAAACGCTTCCTATCCATATTATAACAAACGATATCAGAATGATTCCGTAAATCCGTCTGGTTCGATTTCTATTTTTACTCATAAAGCGGCGCTCCCTTCGTGAACTGTACACTAAGTATAGCATTTTTTCGATGTTTTACATAGTGTCTTGTGTTTCTTTGCAGACAAGTCTATACTGACCTTGTGTAGTATTAAAAACGGAGGGTTATTTTACTTTATGAGTAAGCAGGCAGCACAAAACACAACAAATCAGATCACTGAAGGAGTCATCTGGAAGCAGCTTCTGATTTTCTTTTTCCCTATTTTATTTGGAACTTTTTTTCAGCAGCTCTATAACACTGCGGATGCGATCATCGTCGGCAACTTTGTCGGCAAGGAAGCGCTTGCCTCCGTCGGCGGCTCTGCTTCCACGATTATCAACCTGCTCGTCGGATTTTTCGTCGGTCTTTCTTCCGGTGCAACCGTTATTATTTCCCAGTATTACGGCGCAGACAACAGGCGCAGGGTCAGTGATTCCGTCCATACCGCTATTGCTCTGGCGATTGCAGGCGGCGTTGTAATTATGCTGATCGGTCTTGTTTCCGCACGCTTTGCCCTGACCGCGATGGGAACGCCGGACGACATCCTTTCCCTTTCCCTGACTTATATGAAAATTTATTATCTCGGCACGATTCCGTCCATGATCTACAACATGGGCTCCGGTATCCTGCGCGCTGTCGGCGATTCCAAACGACCGCTCTATTTTCTGATCGCTTCCTGTCTGGTTAACATTGTGCTCGACCTTTTATTTGTCGCCGTGCTGGGCATGGGCGTTGCCGGAGCTGCGATTGCGACGATTGCGTCCCAGTTTTTCTCCGCGATCCTGACACTGATCGCCCTGCTGCGCACACAAGATTCCTATCGCCTGATCGTTTCCAAAATCCGGTTTCACCGCGATCTTTTATTTGACATCATCAAAATCGGTCTGCCTGCCGGTCTGCAGTCCGCAATGTATTCGATTTCCAACCTGTTGATCCAGTCTTCCATCAACTCCTTCGGAACCGATACAATCGCAGCCTGGACCGCTTATGGAAAAGTGGACAGTATTTTCTGGATGATTATGGGTGCTTACGGCGTTTCCATCACGACCTTCGCCGGGCAAAATTTCGGCGCCGGAAAATACGACCGTATCAAAAAAAGTGTCCGCATCTGTCTCGGTCTTGCTGCCGTGACCAGCCTTTTCCTCAGCTTTATCGTTTTGAATTTCGGCGGAACGATCCTGCTTTTATTCACACGCGATACCAATGTCATCAACATCTGCATCGGCATGATACGTGTCGTTTCTCCCGCCTACATTACTTACATCTGCATCGAAATTCTTTCCGGTACCTGCCGCGGCTGCGGGGATTCCTTTTTCCCGATGCTGCTGACCTGCTTTGGGGTCTGTGTCCTGAGAATCCTCTGGATCACGATTGCCGTTCCCCTCAGACACGAGGTCGCAACAGTGGCATTTTCCTATCCACTGACCTGGACTATTACATCGATCTTGTTTATCCTCTATTATAAGCGTGGAAAATGGATGCAGAAGGATACCCTGCGCAATGCACCCCAGGGGCAGGGAAAGGACGCGTAAGCGCTTCTGTAAAAAAGAATATGTCGCGGCACTTTTGTCGCCTGGGATCGGACGTAAAAAACTCCCGGCAGAGCCTTTTTTAGGGGCTTTGCCGGGAGTTTCTGTTACAGAACTTTTAGCAACTGAATCAGTTTTTGCGATTTCTTCGCTCTATGATTCGTTTCTTTTACTGCAGGAAAATTCGGAGAGAAGTTCTTTCAATTCCTCCTCTCCAAATCTTCCATTTTCTGTTGCAGCCAAATACTCACGAATGTTTAACACTGTAACCTCGTTAAGCATTTACCTCTTTTCTCTTCGCCATAAACTTTCTGATGTCTTCTGCTCCGCGCAGATAGGTAATTCTCAACTCATTTTCCGTCTTTCTGCAGAGAGATTCCATATAGGAACTTTCAATCGCATCCGCAAACAATTCTGCCTGTTTTTCTCCAGAAACCAAAAAGTTCTTTTTAATACTCGAAGTTGCTATATTTAACACCTCCCCTTATAGTATGCCGCATCCAATTATCATATCTCTATTATATGCGTTTAAAACATTTTTTCAATACAATCCAAGCTGTTTACTCTGCGATTTCCGCCGATGCTTCTGCAGCAGTTTCCTGCTTCAACACTTCCGCTGCCTGCTTTGCTCCGTCTGCGTTGATCGTGATATTGCGGTTCACTTTTGCATCATAGGTTCCCGCTTTTACAACCTCCGCAAGGTCGATGCCCACGGTTTCTTTCATGGTTTCAAACAGCTTTGTCATCACTGCCGGTACGTTTCCTGCTACCTGGTCCACACCGTTTGATCCGTCCGAACCGCCGATGATCGTGATCTTGTCGATCTGGGTCAGAGGCTCTGCGATCTTGCCTGCGATATCGGGCAGCACCTTGATCAGCATTTCCGCCATTGCCGCGTTGTTGTATTTCTGATAAGCCTGCGCACGTTTTTCCATCGCTTCCGCCTCCGCAACACCTTTGGCGCGAATCGCTTCTGCTTCGGCTTCGCCGACCATGCGGATACCTTTGGCTTCCTGTTCTTTAGAGAACAGATCTGCTTCCGCCTTCGCACGCTGCGCCTCTGCAGCCTTTTCCGTTTCAAATTTCTTTGCTTCCGCTTCTTTCTGGCGTTCAAACAGCTCTGCTTCCGCTTTCTGCTGACGTTCGAATTTCTCCGCTTCCGCTTTTTTCTTAACCTGTGCATCCAGCGATTTTTCCATCGTCTCTGCTTCACGCTGTTTTAAGAGCACCAGACGTTCCTCTTTTGCGATGTTGGCATTTGCCGCAGTTACTTCGATGGTCTTTCTCTGTTCCTCTTTCTGGATCTCATATGCCGCATCCGCTTCCGCCCGCTTGCTGTCCGCGTTTTTCTGAAGCTCTGCCTTCTGCATATCCAGCTCGTTGTTCTTGATAGCGATCTCTCTTTCGGAATTGATCCGCGCGTCGTTGGACTGACGATCCGCTTCCGCCTTTGCTACCGCGATTTCTTTTTCTGCCTCAGCCTTTGCAATCGCTGCCTTTTTCTTGATCTGGGAAATGTTGTCGATACCAAGGTCATCAATGACACCGTTGGAATCCGTAAAGTTCTGCACATTGAAGCTGACAACGTCCAGACCCATGGCAGCCAGGTCAGGCTCGGCATTTTCCTTTACCAGGTCCGCGAATTTCTGACGGTCGCTGACCATTTCCTCCAAACGCATGCGGCCTACGATCTCACGCATGTTGCCTTCCAGAACCTCTCTCGCTACCTGCGCAATGTACTGGGTGTTCTGATTCAGGAAGTTTTCTGCTGCCTGCTTTAATTTTTCGGGCTCGCTGGAAACCTTGACGTTAACTGCTGCGTCCACCTGAATGTTGATGTAATCCGCCGTCGGCACCGCTGCTTCTGTCTTCACATCGATCGGGATCAGCTTTAAGCTCAGCTTGTCAAGACGTTCCAGAAACGGAATCTTGATACTCGATTTCCCGATAATGATTTTTTTGCGCAGGCCGGAAATAATATACGCCGTGTCCGGAGGTGCTTTCACATACCCGGAAGCGATAATTCCAAGCAGCGCGATCACTGCGATTATGGCAACAACAGCTCCTAAACTAATTCCTGTAAACATACTCATTCTCCTTTTCTCCACCGGTCTGGTGGACTCGTAAAGTAAATAGCTTCGGTCGCTGCCAGGCGACTTTTCCGGAAAAGTGCTTTTCCCCCGGAGGGTTTTGTTTCCTATGGACACCCTTTCCAACGAAACAAAAAAACGAGGCCTCTATTACAGCCTGACAGCTGCAATAAAAGTCTCGCGCGTTTCATTTAATACGGACATCTGCAGCAAATCGATTATCATCTGGCTGCTTGTCGGGGTGACGGTTTCAAACCACCTCTCGGTGCTGGCTACTCCCTTTTATTGTTGAAATAAATTATAGCACTTTTTTATATTTTGTCAACACCCTGTCGATATATCGTTTTGTCAAAGAAATGTTTGCGTCAGACCGAATACATGTTTTGCGGCACCGCAAGCTCCACATCTGTAATCTAAAGTCCCCTCCATGATATTTACTCCTTTCGTTGCCAAAAAAGGATGCCGCCCGATCAATCAGCTCAAAGGCTCTGATTACCGGGCGGCATCCTTTTCTTTACATGCGGTCAGTGGGACTCGAACCCACACGGTTGCCCATTGGCACCTAAAACCAACGCGTCTGCCAATTCCGCCATGACCGCTCACCGCTCCGGCAGCCGGTTGTTTCGGCTGCCGAACGCTTCTCTTTCGTATAACTTAATTATTATATCGAACTTTTGAAACTTCTGTCAAGCATTTTACGGCATTCTATGGCGCCGTTTTCGTACCATTCACCCGTGCACTGTGAAAGTTCACCCGCGCCATTCGCAAAATCGCATCTTCGATGCTTTCCGCTGCTTCGCAGCTCATTTTTGCTCATGAAATGGCGCTCCCTTCGTACCTTCCCGGGAGCAGATTTTCCTGCAAGCACGAAATCTGCTCCCAGAAAGGTACGAGTGAACTACGGCATCAGCTCATAGATTCCACGATTCTTGTTGTCGCGCACGGACAGCCAAAGGTAATTGTTATCATCGTCCACATCCTGACAGACCGGTACCTCCTTGCGGTTCGAACCGGCTCCGTAGGGGCTCCAGATTCCCGCGTCCGCAAAGCCGTTCCACTCTTCCTGATTGCCGTCCCAATTTAACGTCGTCAGGTACATTTCTCCGCTGTAGAAGCCGCTGCGGAACGTTCCGATCACATTCTGGATGTAGCGCTCCTTTTTGGCAGCCTTGCTCATATCCAGCTCGTAATGCTCCTGTCCTTCACCGTCCGGCAGGTCGTTTTTCCATTCTCCGGCATACATATGCTCGCGGTACGCGCGGTCCGACGTGGTGTCATCGTCATAATAAACGTAAAAGCGCACCCACTTGCCGTTGCCTTCGCGTTTGCCATTCGACCACTCGCCGTAGTAATAGGCGTTATCCGCATAGCAGGCGATTCCGGTTCCGTCCGGCTGTCCTGCGCTGCTGCGCTCGCCATAATAATAAAAGCTGTTTGCATCCGAAATATCCGACGACATCCTCATATACCAGGGCAGCATCGCCAGATCCTCCACCGCGTCCATATTATCCTGTTCCCAGTAACCGGACATCTCCAGAAGCATCTCTTCGTTTGTCTTGTTCGCACTCTCCGCGCCGGATAACGGATCGTTTCCGCTCACCGTCCGGAGGTTGCCCTCCTGCTTGGCACCCTGACTTTCCTTCCCTTTGCCTGCGGGAAGTTTGCTGTCCGGATGCTCTGTCAGCGTCTCATCCTCCTGCTGTCCCCTTTCCGCCGTCTGCTTTTTCCCAGCCGTTGTTTCTTCCGTCTGATCCGCTACGTTCTTCGTCTCTGATTCTGCAGACTCTGCCTGTTCCTCGCTGTACCATATCTGCGTGCTTTCCGTTTCTGCGATCTCTGCCCGTGTCTCCCTGCGCTGATGCAGCCGTACTGCGCACAGCGCGATGATAATTACGAGAAAAAGAGCAATCGCCGCCACCGGGATCAGATCCCTTTTTTTATCGTCCATGTCCGCATTTCCTCCAGTTGGTTTATTGTAACATAGGCTTTCTTTTTTTCCTATTTAAACTTTATTAAGAAAAACGAAAGCTTTTTCTGTTTCTTATATATATGCGTTTTCCTCCCTTGACATCCCTCAAAGTCCTGACTATTATGGAACAGAAAACGAATTTACCTTACACGAAAAGAGGAGTTTTATGAAAAAATGGATTGTCTGGCTGAAAAAAAGCAGTCCCTGGATTTTTCTGCTGATCGGCCCTGTTCTGAATTTTTATCTGCTGGAATGGTACACGCATAATCCGTTCCAGACCATGAAACCGTATATACAGGGGATGAATCTGGCACTGTTTGAATTTGCAGCACTGTTTTTATTTGCACTGACCGGCAGGATCAGCCGCGCACTCGGCATCGAAACCGCCTTCTGCGCCGTTTACGGTCTTGCAAACTATTTCGTCCTGGAATTTCGCGGCGCGCCCATCCAGCCGTGGGACATTCTTTCGATCTCGACCGCTGCCAGCGTCGCGGACAACTACGAATACAAATTGAACCGCACCGCAGTAATCGTGCTGATCTGTTTTGTCCTGCTTCTGGTTCTGGAATTTTTCCTGAAAAAAGGCTTTCCGAAAAAAAATAAAAAAGCCCGGATTGCCCGCGTCTGCCTCGCGCTTTCCTGCGGTCTTTTATGCTTTGGCTACACGAAAATGCTGCACAGCGAGGACATCGTCGAGCAGAAGCTTCACCTTTACAACAAGCTTTTCACTCCGACGACGATTCAATTTAAAAATGGTACTGTAACTGCGTTTTTAATGGAGCTTCAGTACATTTCTGTCGATAAGCCCTCCGGTTACAGCGCAGAAAACGCCAAGGAGCTGCTGGCATCCTATGATACCGGCTCTCAGGAAGCAGATGGAACATCCTCGGACAATTCGCAAAAGCCGAACATCATCGTCATCATGAACGAGGCGTTTTCCGATCCGTCCGTGCTCGGCGATTTTACAACGAACGAGGATTATATGCCCTTCGTGCACAGCCTGCTCGACGGCGCGGATAACACGATTTCCGGTCACTTAAATGTCTCCGTCAAGGGCGGCAACACTGCCAACACAGAATTTGAATACCTGACCGGCGCTTCAATGGCGTTTCTTCCTTATGGAAGTATCCCGTATCAGCAGTATGTGAAAAAAGAGACGCCTTCGATGGCCTCCTATCTTTCCTCCCTCGGCTATTACACGATTGCGATGCACCCGTACCGCGCCGCCGGCTGGGACAGAAATCTCGTTTATCCCAAGCTCGGCTTCGACGAGATGCACTTTCAGGAATTTTTCACAGATTCTCCCCTTGTGCGCAAATATGTCAGTGACGAGGGCAACTATGAAAAGATCATAAAGCTCTACGAGGAAAAAGATGCGGACACGCCGCTGTTTTTATTCAACGTGACGATGCAGAACCATTCCTCCTACAGTGACTGGGCGGATTACGACAACTTTTCTCCCGATATCACGGTAGAAGGCTCGGATTCCAAGCTGCTTCCGGCGTACCTGTCCTTGATCAGGCTGTCTGACAGCGCCATCCAGAACCTGGTTTCTTACTTTGAAGCACAGGAGGAACCTACCATGATCGTCTTTTTCGGAGATCATCAGCCTGCCGATTCCGTCGTACGTCCGGTCTGGAAATTAAACGGCAAAGATGACGCGGACTTAACCGACGAGGAAGAGGCGCTGCGCTACAAGGTTCCGTTCTTTATCTGGGCAAACTTCAATATCGAAACGGAAAAAGATCTGGAAATCAGCGCAAACTATCTTGCGGCAAAGACGCTGGACGCCGCCGGGCTTCCAAAATCCGCTTACGATAACTTCCTGTCGCAGCTGCGCACGGAAGTACCCGTCATTTCAGCCAACCATGTAACGCTGTCCGACGGAACCTTTACCACTGCATCCAAGCAAAAAGATCTGCTTTATGATTATCAGACCCTGCAGTATTACCTGCTTTTTGACTAAACCGCGGAGGATTTCCTTTTTTATGAAAAAAAAGATCTGTTTCTTTTCCTTTCTGCTGCCGTTTCTTTCCATGATGGCGATTTTTATCGGCAACGGCATTTATCCCTTCGGAGATCAGAGCTTCATGCACTCCGACATGTACCATCAGTACGTCCCCTTTCTGGAAGAATTTGTCCGGAAAGTGCGCGACGGCGAACCGCTCTACTACTCCTGGCGCATCGGTATGGGCTCCAATTACCTGTCTCTTTACGGCTACTACAGTGCAAGCCCGTTCAACTGGCTGATGCTCCTTTTGCCCGAAAAATATTTAATCGAATTTATGAGCTACATGGTCGTTTTCAAAATCGGTCTGTGCGGCTTCACCTTTTCCTGGCTTTTGACAGAAAAATTCCACACAAACGACCTTTCTGTCCTGTTCTTTTACACATTTTATGCGATGTCCGGCTTCGTTGCCGCATATAACTGGAACGTCATGTGGATGGATACCCTCGTCCTCGCTCCGTTGATCGTTCTCGGTCTGGAAAAGCTGGTCTTCGAAAAAAAATACAGCCTCTACTGCATCACCCTCGGGCTGTGCATTTTATCGAACTATTACCTTTCCATCATGGTCTGCATCTTCCTGTGCCTGTACTTTCTCGTGCTCGTGCCGAACCTGTTTGGCTCTGATGGCTGGAAAGCGTTCCGCGCAAGGCTGCTTGGCGCAATCGGACGTTTTGCTTTATTTTCCCTGTTGGCTGGCGGTCTCGCCGCTGTGCTGCTGATCCCGGAAATCGCTGCCCTGCATGCGACTGAATTTTCCGAATTCAACTTTCCGGAAAAGATCAACTGGTACTTTTCCTTCTTCGACGTAATCGCGCGGCATGCGACCGGTGTATCCAGGGAAACCGGTCTGGATCACTGGCCGAATATTTTCTGCTCCAGCGCAGTCTTTTTCCTGATTCCGCTCTATATCGTCAACCGAAAAATCCCTCTGAAGGAAAAGCTCGGCAGACTGGTATTATGCGCCTTTTTCATCGTCAGCTTCTCGGTCAATACCCTGAATTTCATCTGGCACGGTTTCAACTACCCGGATTCGCTTCCGGCACGTCAGTCCTTTTTGTACATCCTGCTCGTGCTGCTGATGTGCTATGAGGCGTTTTCAAAGCTCGACGGCTTTACCGTGCGCGAGCTGTTTGTCTCCCTCGCCTGCGGGCTCGGTTATCTTTTACTGGCAGGAAAGCTCGTGGAGGACGACGCCTTTACCCAGGGCACCTTTGTGCTGAGCGCCTGCCTGCTTGCTGCCTACGCGCTGCTGCTCTATGCCTGGAAAAAAGGAAAAGAAAAACAGCCTGCAGACAGCCTCCCGTATCAGCGCGCGATTGCAATCGCCGTGCTGGCGCTGGTCGCTTTTGAATCCACCTACAACATGGCGCTGACGAGCGTTTCCACCACCAGCCGCAGCAGCTATCTGGAAAGCATTCCCGCCTACCGGGAGTTAGTTGCTCGTAATGAAGAAAAAGATTCCGATTTTTACCGCTACGAAAAGCTCAGCCGCGTCACCAAAAATGACGGTGCGCTGGCAGGCTATCCGACGGCGTCGCTGTTTTCTTCCACCTCCAACGCGGCGGTTCAGGACTGGTACGACCGCATGGGCATGAGCGAAAGCAAGGTATTTTACTGCTTTGACGGTCAGACGCCGCTTTCCGCAGCGCTTTTAAATGTCCGCTACCTGTTTTCCCGCTCCGATGCAGAGGATTCCAGCCTCTACACGCTGATCGACGAGCAGGACGGCGTTTACCTGTACAAAAACAACAAGACGCTGCCCGCCGGATTTATCCTGCAGGATGGACAGAATCTTTCTTCCTCTGAGTTTTCTGAAGAGACCTCCGACCCGTTCGAGGTACAAAATCAGATGGCGGCTTCTGTTTCGACCTCTGATCCGCTCTTTGTTTCCATCGAATCAGAGGAATCCGGCAATCAGGTTTTCTTTGATGTATACACGGAGGGGCATTACTACGCTTACTGTAAAAGCTCCAAGATCGATACCGTTTCGATCTCTTCCGCCAGCGTCAACAAAACGTATAAAAAAGTCAAATATGACTATATCCTCGATCTCGGTCGTCACGAAACCGGCGACCATGTAACACTGACCAACGACGAAGATAGCGTGCTGAATGCCGTTGTTGTGCGCCTGGATGAAGCAGTTTTGTCCCGCACACTGCAGACGCTCTCTGAGCAGCCCTTTACGGTAGATTCTTATGATTCCAGCCATGTGACCGGACATGTCGACGTCACCAAAGCCGGTCGGCTGATTTTATCCATCGCGGACGAACCCGGCTGGACAATGAAGGTGGACGGAGAAGCCGCAGACTACGACGTGTATGATGGTGTATTTCTATCCGTTCCGCTGACGGAGGGCAGCCACACGATTGAGCTTTCCTACCGCCCTGCAGGTCTGACCACCGGTCTGATCGTCAGCCTGATCTGCCTGCTTGTGTTTATCGGAATCGGAGTTGCTCAGAAGCGTTTGGGAAAAAAATCCTGACACCCGGCTGATTTTATGCTATAATTTTTAACTGGTGCAGCGTTTCGTAAATAACTATACCAATCGCGTAGGATGTGGATTCGAGTGTGCAGATATAAAAACGCAGGCGTAGCGGGCTACGCTGAGGCTTTTATACCTGTGCAATCGGATTCACAGGCAAGTGAGTGGTATCGTTATTTCGAAAACGCTGTACCAGTGTTGGAACCGGAGGTACGAACAGCTACAGCTGTCCGTACCTGCACGATAAGACGTTTGATTCCTGATTCCCTGAGTTTCTGTCAGAAGCCAACGTCCGCTGCACTTTTTTACAGCTTCCTAAGATTATTGAAATATGCCGCCCTGCGGCAGAAAAGAGGTAATATGGAACACTTAATCATCCCGGGGAATTATTCCTCCGCCCTGAACCTGCACGATACCCAGATCGGTATTAAGACGGTGAAAGACTTTTTCCAGAGTCTTCTGGTCCGTCATTTAAACCTTCTGCGTGTCTCTGCTCCGTTATTCGTCGATCCCGCTTCCGGCATGAACGATAACTTAAACGGTTATGAGCGCCCGGTTTCCTTCGGCATTCTCGAGCAGAACGATTACCGCGCAGAGGTTGTACAGTCCCTTGCAAAATGGAAACGCTACGCCCTCAAGGAATACGGATTTTCTCTCGGCGAAGGTCTTTACACGGATATGAACGCCATCCGCCGCGACGAAACGACTGACAACATCCATTCCATTTTCGTCGATCAGTGGGACTGGGAAAAGGTCATCGACAAAAAGGACCGCAACCTGGAAACCTTAAAAGCAACCGTCCGCGACGTTTACAAGGCGCTGCGCAAAACGGAAATGTACATGGCGATCCAGTATGATTACATCGAAGAGATTCTGCCCCGTGAGATTTTCTTCATCACCACCCAGGAGCTTGCAGACATGTTCCCGGACAACACGCCCAAGGAGCGTGAATATTTCATCACCAAAGCAAAGGGCGCTGTCTGCATCATGCAGATCGGCGATAAACTCGAAAACGGTGAGCCCCACGACGGCCGTGCACCCGACTACGATGACTGGGCATTGAACGCCGACATCCTTGTTTACTATCCTGTTCTGGACATCGCCCTGGAGCTGTCCTCTATGGGTATCCGCGTGGACAAAGAGGCCCTGCTGTCCCAGCTGGAAAAAGCCGGCTGCCCCGAGCGCGCAGAGCTTCCGTTCCAGAAAGCAGTCCTCAACGAAGAGCTGCCTTACACCATTGGCGGCGGTATCGGTCAGTCCCGTATCTGTATGTTCTTCCTGCGCAAGGCGCACATCGGAGAAGTACAGTGCTCCATCTGGCCAGAGGAAATCCGCAAAGAAGCGGAAGCCCACGGAATCCAGCTGCTGTAAACAATAGAATGCTCGCAGAGCGTACATTCTATTGTCATGAATAAGGATAAGCGGCTGTGTATTGTCCTGTTATAAAATACACGACGCTCCGTGAACCTTCCATTGTCAAAAAAGAGCGAGGAAGCTGTATCGTACAGCTTCCTCGCTCTTTTTTGGCAGCGCATCTCACAAAGGATCTTTTTCTCATCGCAATGCAGGCGCTGTCACCAGCTAATCTTAACTTCTTCTCTGCTCATCCTTTTTGCCGCAATGCCGCCTTTCCCTGCAGCATCCACAATAAAAACAGGCTTCCTGCTGACAGCACCAAAAACAGCACACAGGACGGAACGCTTAAAAATACGCCGCCAAAGGGCAACAGCTCTAACATCACATACACAAACAGGTTCGCAACGCTGTGGAACAGCATCGGCGCTGCAATCGTTCCATACCATTCATACACCAGCGCCAGCAGGCAGCCGATTACGGTCGCATAGACCGCCTGAACAAGATTTCCATGGAACAGACCGAACGCCAGTCCGGAAAGCACCACCGCATACGGCACTTTCAACACCTTGCGCAGCTGTCCATAGACCACGCCGCGGAAAACGATTTCTTCGCCCAGCGGCGCAAGAATGCCGTAGGAAATGATTCCCAGCCACACCGGCGTATCGAACTGCATCTCCGAAACCCTCTGAAAGGTCGGAGAGAACCGATACAATTCTGTCAATGTCAGAACACCGTTCATGCCGATTGCAATTGCCGCCGCCAAAATCACCATTGGAACGATGGACAGTTTATCGATTTCTTTTGTCGAATGGAACCGGATCTTTTTGTGCCAGATTCCGTAACAAATCGTAAATGCACCGAACGTCGAGAGTGCGCTAGCCACATTCAGCCAGAAATTGTAGGAAGAGCCCTCCAGCTCCTGCAGCCCGATTGCATACACTACCGATACCGCCGTCAAAATTACGCTGCTGATTAGGAGACTGATTACATAATAGGCAAACATCGCCAGTGCGCTGGTTCCAACTGCACTCCAGAACTGCCCGGATTTGGTCTTCGTTTTGGCAACGCTGCCGCGGTAGCGCTCTGAAAGGGTATTCGATCCAGTCGCCGTGCTGCTTCCTGCCCGCGTATCTCTTCCTGCCTGCGCTCTGTTTCCTATCTGCGTGTCTCTTCCTGCCTGCGTGCCGGTTCCTGCCTGCGTGCCTCTTCCTGCCTGTGTGCCGCCCAGCAGTACGCTTCGCAGTCCTTCCACATCCCGGACAATGATCTCCGCACCGGCATTTTCCAGCTCTCCCGGCTGTGCATACCCATATGACACCGCGATGCAGTGTGCACCGATCGCTTTCGCACCCTCCACATCGAAGCTGCGGTCGCCGATCATCACCATCTTATCCGGATCGCTTTCGCCCCGCGCTGCAAGCTGGGACAGCACCTCTGCAACCACTTCTTCTTTGTGCACTCTTCTTCCGTCCAGCTCGCTTCCGACCACGATGTCGAAATATTCCCGGATTCCGAAATGCACCAGAATATCCTCCACATAAACGGTCGGTTTGCTCGATGCAATCGCCAGCGTCGCCCCGGATGCCTTCAGATCATGCAAAAGCGCTCCCATTCCGGAATACAGCACGTTTTCGTATTTGCCGGTTACAGAAAACCGCTCCCGGTACTTCTCAACTGCCTCCTGCGCCTGCTCCGCCGTAAAGTTATAATATTTCATAAAGCTCTCTGCAAGCGGCGGTCCGATAAACGGCTCCAGCCGATCCAGCTCCGGTTCTTCAATCCCAAAGCTTCTGAGCGCATACTGCACACAGCCGCAAATTCCCTGTTTCGGATCGCTGATCGTTCCGTCCAGGTCAAATAAAATACAGGAAAACATAACAGTCTCCTTTCATTTTTCTTCTGTTCTGCATACAAACGCCTGCAGTCTTTCCTTATAGTGTACCAGAAAGCGCACGAAAAGGTTATGAAATTTTTGTGAAATAGAGATTTTCCGTTTCCTGCGTTCATAAGTTGTAACAAAAATCCGGCAGGAGCCTTCATGATCCGAGATTTCGTTCATCTGATTCAAAATAAGCTGCGCCACTATGCCGTTTTTCCCTCTCTGCACAGTCTCTCCCGCTCGTCTGCATTCCAAACTGCCCTGTTTTTGCTCGGCGTTCTCGCCTTTGCCCGCGCGTGCATTTTTCTCGCCCCTCCGTCTGTAACAACACTGGCGTCTGCCTCTGTAAACGGCACATTTATGCCTATTTGCCGTGTCGAAACCGACCAGAAAAAAGTCGCGCTGACCTTCAACTGCACCTACAGTGCACAAGACCTGCAGCAGCTTTTGGAAATTCTGAAAGAAAAAAATGTGCACGCCACCTTTTTCGTTTCCGACGCCTGGGCAAAAAACTATCCGGAACTGCTCTGTACGATTCACAACGCCGGACACGATATCGGCGGTCTGTGGACAACGCAGGCATCTCTTTCCATCCGGGAACAGACGCTCACACTGGAAAATCTCACGCAGCGAATTGATCGCCTTACCGATTCTGAAACGACGTTGTTTCGTTTTGAAGATGGAAACTATGACAACTCTGCTATCCGGCTCATCCAGGAATCCGGCGGTTATCCGGTGCAGTGGAACATCAATTCCATGGACTGGAAAGACTACGGGGCACAGGACATCCTCCATCGGATTTTAAACAGTCGCCAACTCCAAAACGGCTCTATCCTCCTGTTCCATGCCGGAACTGTTTATACCGCACAGGCGCTTCCCGACCTGATCGACAATCTGGAGGATCAGGGCTATCAGCCAGTTCCCATCTCCGAGCTGATCTGGAAGCACTCCTATTATATGGATGCAGACGGCGTGCAGATTCCGAAGACGGAACCGTAAACAATAGAATGCACGCTCTGCGTGCATTCTATTGTTTCTTTTCTTCTTTTTTATCTTCTTTTTTCACTTCCAGCATAGACGTACAGTACGGACAGCGGGTTGCCTCTGCCGCAACCTTACTTCTGCAGTAAGGGCACATTTTCACAGCAGGTTTTTCCGGCTCCTTCTTTTTGCCAAGACCAGCCAGCGCGTTCATCCCTTTTACCATCAGGAAAATAATCACTGCCATAATAATGAAATTGATCACTGCGGTCAAAAATGCACCATAGCGGATTTCCACATCCCCGACCATCACAGACAGATACGTCAGATCCGTATTGGCAAACAGACCGATCAGCGGTGAAATCACATCGTTTACCAGCGAATTGATGATCGCCTGAAACGCAGCACCAATGATAACGCCGACTGCCAGATCCATGACATTTCCTCTCAGCGCAAATTCCTTAAATTCCTGCAACAGTTTTTTCATAGTGGTATCCTTTCTTTTGTTATGTTATACTTTGGGACATGAAACGAAGAAATTTATCCCATTTAAAACTTACAATCTTTTTGATCCTGCTCGCTGTCCTGATTTTTGCAGCGGCAGCCCTGATCCTGAAAACCATAAAAAACGCTTCCACTCAGGTGCTCTCCTGGTCGGAAGCTGTTGAAGCCGTTTCCTCAGAACCTGTCAAAAATGTGCAGCCATCCTTAAGTGTCCCCACGCAGATTACCAAAATCGGTGACGATTATTTTCTGGTGGACTGCTATCACAATCAGATTCTGACCTCGAAAACACCGGATGCTCTACTTACTGACTGGTATGTAATGACCGATCAGATCAACCGCGGGCACACTATTGCAGGAGACGGCACCGTTTATCTTGCAGATGACACCGAAAACAACCGCGTCCTCATCTTTGAAGAACAGGACGGACAGTTTTACCTTACCCAGCTTTTCAACGAAATCGGCACTCGCCCGCATTACGTCGTCTATGATGAAACGGAAAAACGTTTTTATGTACTCAGCTCCATGACCGGACAATTGTACGTCTTTTACCGTCCCGATCCGGACAGTCCCTCTGTTGCTCTCGAAAAAATCCTCTCTGTGCCAGAGCTGGATCAGATTTATGTCCGCTCCTTTACAATCGACGGCGACGACCTGTACTTTGTTTCCGGCAATCAGTCGATTCTGCGCACCCGCAAAAAAGACCTGAAGATCCTGGAACGGTTCCCGGTTCCTGCCGAAATCTCCGGCATGATCCAGCTGACACACATTCAGGACTGGTTTTATATCACCGTTTCCACCGACCTTACCGGCAATCAGGATTATGCGACGATCCTGCGCGTGCAGGATTTAAACGATCTTTCTTCCGGCAGCTGGGAGGATATTTATGACAACTTTGCCGGAGGCGGAACGCCTTATTATATCTCTTCCTTTGACGGACATTATTATCTGACGGAGCACAGGATTCCCGGACACAGCGTCTGGCAGTTCGATGTCATCGACAACGCACTGACAGACATCCGCGCCCTGTTTTAGGACTCATCGACCGTTTCTGATCGTCTTGCGTTTCGAAAGCCCATGTTTCGTACTTTGCTTTTTAGTATATCTGTTTCAGCTTTCCTGTACAATCCTTTTATCACGTTCCCGCTTTGAAAAAACGCAGCCGCAATAATCCTGACGGTACAGGTCGTACTGGCGGCTTAACTCGATGGACCTTAAATAGCCGCCCTTTTTCTTAAAATCCGACGGCAGGCACGCCACATGATATTCCTCCGCCAGTCGGCTGCCGATTTCGTTGAGCTTCTGCGCATTTTTCAGCGGACTGATCGTCAGCGTTGTTGTAAAAAAATCATAGCCGCCCTCTGCCGCCAGCTTCGCCGCTTCCCGCAGCCGCAGCTCGTAGCAGATAAAGCAGCGCTCTCCGCCCTCCGGACAGTCCTCCAGCCCTTTCGTCGCCTCGAAAAATTTTTCCGGCTCGTAAGTGCCCTCCAAAAGTGCGATCTGGTTCAGCATTTCAGACCCTTTCGCCTCTTCATTCAGCGTGCTCACCAGACGTTTTAATTCCTCCACCCGATGCCGGTATTCCTCCAAAAAGCTGATGTTTGGATTGTAATAAAATACCGTCACGTCGAAATACTGCCGCAAATATTCCAGACAGTAGCTGGAGCACGGCGCACAGCAGCTGTGCAAAAACAGCCGCCGGTGATGATCCGGAAGCTTATCGATCAGGTGTTCCAGTTCTTTTTGATAGTTAATTTTGTTCATTTCTCCTCTTATTCACATGCAAAAAAATTTTATATTTTAACCATTTTCTTCTGCATCGGAATCTTCTGATTTACTTTTCCTGCCGAACTTTTTTACATACTCCTGCGCTTCTGCCAGAGAAATGTTCAGCTTTTTCTGTAATCTTGCAAGAATCTCTTCTTCTGAAATCCCAAATTCATATCCAGTCTCAATAATTCCTTTTGCTTCTCCTTCTGCTATCCCCTCACGCCTCGTCTCTTCAAACACGGTGCACATATCAGCATCTGCCACTCAAAATGTGTTTAAATATACTCAAACACATCGAGAAATTGAAGTCCTTGCGGATACTTCTTACTGCTTCAATGTGTATGCTTTGGCGATTGTAAACAATACGCTACTCACAAGTTCTTATACACTCCACAGTCGTAAATTCCTGCGATAGCCCGCAGTACATACTTACGTTTGCGTTGATTATGCAACTTCGTAAGTTAAAGCATCTCTTAGATTAAGAGCAGCATTGAAATCCCTATCCTCGACATAGCCACAATCACAACGGTATATTCTATCTGAAAGCTTCAAATCTTTCTTGATACCACCACAGCAGTAACATATTTTGGATGATGGATACCATCTGTCTACGACTCTTAATTCAATACCATTTTCATCACACTTCGCTTTAAGCTTAGTTCTAAATTCATAGAACTTTTGTGATGCAACGGCTTTTGATAGATGTCTGTTCTTCATCATTCCTGATACATTCAAATCTTCAATCGTTATATAAGATGGCTTGGTTTTCACTATCTCGGCTATTGATTTATTGATATAATCAGTACGGATATTATCTATTTTATGATGAAGTCTTTGCACTTTGAGCTTTTGCTTTTGTATATTCTTTTGAGTGGACTCCCCTTTCTTTAAATTTTCATACTTGCGTGAGAGGCATCTTTGTTCTCTGCGCAATTTCTTTTCCAATTTTTTAACTCTTGCTGACTTATTGATATTTTTATAAGTTTTACCATTAGAAACAATCGCCAAGTCTTTCAAACCCAGGTCAATTCCTATACCGTCATTGCTATTATTAGCAATCTTAGCATCGGGAATTTCTACAAGAACTGACACATAATATCTGTCTGCTTTGATGGATACTGTACCGCTTTTGATTTTCCATCCGTCTTTAGTTGTTGGTATATAGCCTTTTTCTTTCATGCGTATCCAACCTAAAGTGGGTATGTTTAACCTATGTCTCTCGCATCTACAATCTTTAGGATTATTCTTTACGAAATACATTTTTACATCAGACTTACCTTTCCTTTTGAAATTAGGAAAAGCACTTTGGTGTTTAAAAAATCTTGTAAATGCAGTACATCCATCTTCAATAGATTTTTTTACAGCTTTTGAATATGCTTCTTTGATCCATATTTTATCAGGATTATTAGGAATGTACTCATTATTGAGCCATACGCTAAAACTCTTGCCAGTCATAAACTTTTCACCCTTATCGTATAAAGCTTTGTTGTGACCGAGATAGAAGTTGTAGACGTATCTACAAGTGCCGATAGTCTTGTTGATCTTGATTTTTTGCTCGACGGTCGGATTGATTTCCGTTTTGAAGCTCTTTAGCAATTTCCGCATCCCCTTCTATTTGTTTTTTATACTTACAAAGGCCGTACAATCTACAAGAAAAAACGTGAAGTATGGATACAATATCCTGTACAAGTTCTTCCTGCGGTGATAGTTCTTCATTATTCACTACCACTATGGTTGTATTAAACTTCATACAGAATTTTTCAAACCAATCATAGCCAAATCTGACAAATCTATCTTTATGTGTAACTATAATAGTTTTGATTTTTTGTTCCATTACTTCATCTAATAATTGATTCCACCTTTTACGATTGTAGTTAAGCCCACTTCCATAATCTTCAATACATTGATCTACAATGATACCTTTAGCATTGCAAAACTGACGTAAAAAAGTTACTTGATTTTGTAAATCATCTTTTTGGTTTCTTGTAGATACTCTGGCATAAATAACAATCTGACGATTATCGTTTTCAGTATTTATGCCCTTAAACTGAAGATATTGGTCATAAGTATAATAACGCCTATCAGTTGGAGTTCGATTTGCTTTTAGAATCCCCTCTCTATCCCAGCGTTGTAACGTTTTGACTGAGACACCCAATAATTCAGCAAAATCTTTTGGTTTGTAATTAGTGATATTAGATGTGTTCATAACAATGCCCTCCATGAGTATATTCAACACATTTAATCACCATTGACAATGATTTTGATTACTTAAAGTTTCCTCCTGACAGTCAATATGTCTGCCTTCCGGAATCATCACCGGAGGGATCGTTTCCTTGAGTTTTTCGCCCATATACTTTCCCAGAAATTCCGGATCGGTTCCGAGCAACATTCCGACTCTTTTACGGCTGGCAAGCATATCAAAAAGCTGGAAAAGGAGCTGCAGGTTTCCCTGTTTGACCGCAACACGCGTAAGGTTTCCCTTACACCGTTCGGAAAATGCCTGATTCCCTACGCCCGTTCTATCGTCGAAACGGAAAAGAATTTCCTCGAAGATCTGGAAAAGAAAATTCAGGCGCAGTCCAGCCAGCTCGTCCAGTGCCTCAAATCGAAAAAGAACCAGTAAGTATCTTCCTTATCTGGTTCCATCATAGCATCTGAGGTGTCCCATAAACACACCTCGCAGCACAAATTTATGCTCGATCGTAAATTTTTAAAGCGCTGTCCCTGACCCGCGGCTGCAATTTCTCCAATAAATCAATATACCTTCCCCACATACCGGTCTGCTTCCCGGCGTACATAGCATTCTTTTATCGTTTCTGACTCCATCATCTCCAGAACGTATTCCATCCCTGATGCAAGTTTTTTTGTCTTCAATTCTTCCAGCGAAATCCAGTATACCCGTCCTTCTTCGGAGCTTTCCAGTTCGCCGCAAAAAGTGTACGCCCGGTAGAGCGTTATCACATGATGTACGCCGTCTTTATGCCAGTGGTACAGCCCGCGAAATTCCGGATTTTCGATCGTAAGTCCCGTTTCTTCCCAAACCTCCCGGATCATAGACTGAAAAAATAATTCTCCTGGTTCCACATGACCGCCTGGAAAGGTCGTTCCGGTGTAGCTGTCGTTTACTTTATCCAGCGCCAGCACATTTCCTCTGCCGTCCTGAATCATGCACATGTTCATGAAACGGACTTTTTCGAGCCGTTTTTCTGATGTTTCGCTCAATGGTTGTTCCCTCTTTTCGTAAATCAGTATTCTTTGGTGATTTCTTCTGTTATCCTGTACATGGCCCTGAAAGCGTCAAGATCGGCTGCGCTGCAGATCAGCATCACTTCTTCGAATTTCCCGGTATGGAGATCCTTGAAGCCGGCAACCTGTTCCCCATTGCAGATACTGGCTTTAATCACAGGTTTTTGTGTGTCTTTATCATAGGATTTTGCAGATGATTTTTTCTTAAATAGTGACATAGCTGTTTCCTGCCTTTCGTCATCATTGTACTATAAACTCCGCAAAAAAGGTGATGCAAAATCCCCTGTTTTCAGGATTCTGCATCACCTTTTTCAATTCATGACAATAGAATGTTCGCAGAGCGTGCATTCTATTGTTTGCTGCCAAAAGTTTCAGAAAAACCGGCCCATTTTCTTTTAAAAAATCGTACCTGCCTGCTTATTCCAGCGTCAGAAGCAGCGCCATCTTAAACTGCTTTACCGCCTTTACGCTGTGAAGTTCGCCGGACTTATACGCTGAAAATCAGCAACGCTGTCCGCTCCCCGTCTGGGCCTATTTGCCAAAATGCTCCTTTGCAAACTCCATATCCTGCACAAATTCCGCCGTACCGAGGTACTTTCCGTTCTTATCCCGGACAGCCATATAAGTTACCAGCATCGTGCATCCGCCTTTCTCCATCCAGACAGGGACACGATTCCTTTTGTTGTTGCGAAAATCCTCGATAATTGCGCGTACCATAGGTTCGATTTTGGGCGGATGACAGGAAAATACTTCCCGATCAATCGCCATTGCAGGGCGTTTGAACACCTTCGGACCTTCATTGAAGAAACGATTGATATTTTCCGTATCGATAAAGCTGATTTCCAGCGGAACCGTATTTAAAAGCGCGGTAAGCTGTTCCAGCGTCATGTGCCCGCCCGGCATCACAATTTCACCGGCGGCGTTTTTCTGCCCTGCAGAGCCCTGCTGTCCATCTGTGCTGCGCCGCCAGCCAAACTCACTTCGTCCAACATTCTCCGCTCTGTCCCACACCTCCGGCTCTGCCCCAAAGCAAACCGCATAATCCTTCGCGTCCTGATAGATACCTTTCCACTCGTCTTCTGTAAAATTTACGGCACAGATCGGAAACAAAATATTCTGCTCTTTGTAAATCATTTCCTCCGCGCGTTTTAATACGCCGTCCAAGCGCGTATTCCAGTCCGCACTTCGTGGACTTTCCTTCATCAGTATGCCCAGATCGTCCCGGATTTCATCATCCACTGTCCACATCACATCAGACGGACCGGAAATACCGTATTTTACCTTTAACTGCGGATATAACAGATCGCCCTTTTTCGCATAATGAACCGATAAGTCCCGGATTTTTAACAAAAGTTCTTCCGACCGGGATTCTTTAAACTGCTTTAAAAGCTCTGCCAGCGCTTCGTTTTCTTTCGTAAACGTGTAAAGAGGATGCCCGACAATTGCGATCAGCTCCGCCGCTTTTGTATGCTTGTCCGAATATTCCTTTTTTTCAAATTTTTCGCGTTTTTCCAGCTCTTCCTGCAGCTTTTCCCTTTTCAAAGACGCATCAGCTCCGTCTTCTGCATTTACGATTCTCTTCCTGGATGCCTCGACCTCTTTCTCCGCATTGGCGATCCGTTCTTCTTTCGTTGCACCGTGAAACAGCGCTGAATGCACGTCACAGAGTTTCTGAACCTCTGTAAGCGGCGTTCCTTCTTTTAAAAGCTTCTGTTCCGCCTGCATGATTTCAGACGCCTCAACATCGCTGAACTGCTTCACAAAATCTGCCCGGACACTTTCCAGCGCCTCGCCTGCACCCAGACGCCTTAAATATTCTTTTAACTGCTCCGTGCGGCCATTGAAAGTTTCCGCCGCATGGAACGTTTTCTTCTCCATCTCTGTTCTATCTTTCTGATTCATTCAAAATTCCTTCCTGTTCCATTCAAAATACCTTCCTGTTCAGATATAGTATATCGCATTTTTTCTTACCTATTCTATCCACTTTATTACATTTTTTCTGACCTAAAATATATAGAACTTCAAGTGTTATTTGAACAAATGCTTGATTTTACTGGGTTTTCTGGCACTCGATTTCTTAACTTACCACTCGCTTACCACTCATATTTTCGCTACATAAAATTCGCTATTCGTTCCATCTCATCCGTCAGCGTACTTTCTCGTACATGGCAGTACAGATCCATCGTCATCTGCAAAGAATTATGACCTAATATTTTCTGTAATGTCTTAGGTTCCATTCCGCTTTCGATACAGTTCGTTGCAAAAGTATGACGCAATCCAAGAGGTGTCAGATGTTCAAAAAACTGATCCGGATTCTCTCTGTTAATCCGGGCAACAATATAATTGATTGAATCTTTGACATTCGCCGCATTAATAGGATTATTTGTCTTAGACGTAAATAATAGATTTTCAAATCCTTCCCTGGGCGAAAAACGAGTAGCAATATCTTTCCTGTAGGTCTGTTGATACACAAGTACATCATATACTTTCTTAATCATTGGAATCTTGCGAAATCCTGTCTGTGTCTTAGGCTGATGAAACTCATACTGCGCATTGTGTCCATCCCCCGGCAGATAAACAAGGGTCTGTTTGACTGTAATAACTCGATTATCAAAATCAATGCAATCCCATGTTAATCCAAGGATTTCACCAATACGCATCCCAGTCCCAAGTGCCACTACAAAAATCGGATACATCATCCCACCTTGGGAGTTCTCCAGAAGAATCTCCATCTCTTCTCTTGATAAAATACGCTTTTCTGATTTCACTTTTCCATCAATGATAGGATTGATACCTATTGCCGGATTTTTAAGCAGAAGATCAGCTTCTACGGCACGATTCAGAATATCCACAAGCAAAGCCTTACAGTCACTTCTTGATTTATCCGAACCCAATTCATTGAAAGCATCCTGTAACACGATCAGATTAAGGCTTGTCAGTTTTCTCCATCCAAGACTTTCTCTTAACCGATTATATTGTATCTCATAAGTTCTTTTGGTAGTGGTACGGCAATGCTTCTTACATACAGTGAGCCACTTATCATACCATTCATCCAACGTCATTTTTGTATCTATGACATTGATCTGCTTCTCATTCTCAAAGATTTTCTCTCTCTGTTTTCTTCCCACCTCTGTGATTGTTTTGCCATACACGCTTCTCTGTTTTCCAAAGCGATCAACATATCTCGCTTCGTAAGTGCCATTTGCTCTCTGATAGATGGCATTTCCCAGTTCTTTTCCTTTATTTGTCTTTCCCACTTGTTTTCCTCCAATAAAAAAACTCATGGGAAAAACGTGTATGTTCTATCTCCATAAGTTTAACGCATTTACTATTCTTTTTCCATGCCTTTTCAGATAATATTTTCAGGCAACAAGCTGCTTTAACAGCCACTGATCCACTTTTCTCCTGTGAGCGTACAGCCGATTCCCTATCCTCACAGTAAAACCATTCCCCGGATCATGAAGCAATTCCCGGGCTTTTGTCTCTCTAATGCCCCGATAATCACAAAATTCCTTTATATTCAGTAATGCTGGTATAATTTCCTTTTCTTTTACTCTGTTCTTCAATTCTTCCTCCACCGTCTGTTTGAGAATGCCCTGCAACAAAATACTGCAACAAGGCTCATCAAAATTATATGTTATTTTCCTACTAATATTTTTTAGATATTTATTGTTGTTTCTGTTGTTAAAGTACAGAAAATCCGGATAAATCAGGGCTTGTACCGGGCAACATTCCCGCAACACACTATGCGCAAGACCTACAACAAAAGCCTACTTGAAGGGCAGTTCCTCTTGATTTTCTACACTAATAAATCCATCAAATAAATTTTCCTGTGCAATATCTCCGCTGTTGTCCGGCTTTGTTGCAGAAATATCCCGTTCCCATCCACGCTGACGACCATACCCGGCAAATGTCCTTGGATTGGAAAAATATTTCCACCCAACAATGCTCTGATTCATGATGTCGCATATTTCACGAAGTTCCCAATGCTGTGGATCGTTATATGGATGATCTAAAGCCTCTTTATACAATAACTTGGAGCAAACCGTATTTCCCTTATATGCATCCAAAAATGCCTGAATCATTCCGGCTTTTGTATCTTCTGGCATGAAATTTTGCTGCCTGTCCTTGAGCATTTTCTGAATGTCCGATGGCAGTTTCAATTCCCATTGTCCTCTACGATAGATTTCCATTGCCTCTGCCCATACCTGTTTGATATAGGCTCTTGATTCAGCCTCATCAGCCAGAATATGTACCTCAGCTTCTTCCGTTTTGACAAGAACCGGTAAAAATCGTCTGTTTCCTGATCTGTCCAGAGGCAGAAAATCCATTGTATTGGAAGTACCACCAAACACACATTGCCGTAGCCTGTCTGACGCAAACTTATCATACCTGATACGATAATTTTCCTTCTGTCTGCTCAGGAATGACTTTATTTCTTCAATGCTTTTTGCATTTGCAGTTGCGATCATTTCTGACATCTCAATAATCCAATATCCCTGTAATTTTTCAAATACGCTGTCATCATCCAACTTGCGGAGATCATCTGAAAACCAATCATCCTTAATCGCCAGGAAACGGAAAAAGGTACTTTTCCCCGCACCTTGTCCGCCTACTAGGCAAAGCATAACATCAAATTTACACCATGGACGAAATGCCCGGTGAATAGACCCCAGCAAAAATAATTTGAATATTTCATAATTGAACTTATCAATGTCGGCTCCCAAGAAATGATGCAGGCAATATCGGATACGTTCCTTTCCATCCCACACAAGTTCCTTGAGATATTCTCTGACCGGATGAAATGAATTTTCATGTGCCGCCAATGTAACGGCATCTTCAATTTTCTTCTCACAAGTAAGCCCATAATTACTTTCCATATATAAACGGATATATGCCAGATCCGTGTTATTCAACGCACTTCCTTCCGGGCGTTGATACCATAACGGCTTCACGATATATGTTTTTACCGCCAGAAGATTATAAGCAAGTGCTCCTGCCAGATATGGATCATTCTGGAGCACGATCAGACAATTTCCAATCGTGCTTTTCACAGCTCCCTTTTCCGTCCAAAGCAGCATTTCCTTAACCTCGTTCACGCTCATGGGCTCTCTGTTTTCTTGCAGAGTCTCCTGTAATGCAGTTCTCTCTGTGGTTGTTAAATACTCTAATTCGTTCATGAATACTCTTTACCTTTCTTCCCTGATTTTGCACTAAAAAAGCTCTGTCACGAACATCACCATTTAACAGGGCATCCAGCAGATACTCCGTCTGGTCAATGTTGTTCAGAGCTTCGCAGAAGAGTGGATGCCATTCCTCATCCATACTCTTAGGTGCATATTTAATTTTCCATTCTTTTAATAGATGTAGATAATCCGACAGACCTTTAAAACAATAATCCTGTACCTCACGAAATTCCTGTTCCAAAGTTTTCTTTGGTTTTATCGGCTTTTGCGGAGGCTTATACTTTTCAGATTTATATTCCAAGCTAAAATCATCTGCTATTTTCATGGCAGCGTCTTTGGATGTCATGCCAAAGTACTTACCGACAAAATCGATTGCATCTCCTTTTTCCCCACATCCAAAGCAATAGTATCTTTTATCCAGTTTCATACTGGGATGCTTATCATCATGAAACGGACAACAAACCATTCCATTTCGACCGATTTTCATACCATAATATTCTGCCACCTGTCTAGCGGTAACATTGTCTTTAACAACACGGAATACATCCATCAACGCACCTCTCTTTCCGATTTCTTTTTCTGATTGTGATTGTCATTTTTCTGATCAGCCTTTTCTTTCATCTCAGCCAACCTCATTTTTATAGAGGAGCGTGCCACAGAAGCAATTTCTTTCTCATTTTTCTGCTTAATTGCCGGAGATAACAGCTTCTGTGAAATAACAACCGTGATTTCCTTTGATTTTTTGGAAAGCAGGTCAACCAGACGATTCAATATATTTTTCGAGAAATTCTTCTGACCTGGTGATAAAGATGAGTTTTTGCCGGTCAGCCTGTCCCTCATATTTTCTATGGTCGAAATATCTTCAAGAGTTGTTTCTGTCCGCACGGTATCTGTAACCACCTCACAGGCCCGTTCATATGCCTTCTCAGCCACTTCCTGTGCCAGAATATCAATATCATTCAGCTTTAATGTAAGTTCCTCTAATTTATTCTTTTGGTTCTCGATTTCCTTTTCTTGTCTGGCTATAATGAAATCGTTTTTCTCCAAGTGTTTTTTCCCTGTCAATGGATTTTTCTCGATTATCACACCATATTTTTCTGCAATTTCAATATATAGCCGCCTGATTTCTTCATCAAAACTTACTTTGCAATTATTGGTCTTGCAACGGTGTACAAAGGGAACATAATAAAAAACTTAATAATGGACTGCCAATCTTACACAAAGTACCGCCCAAACGAGACTACGGGCGGTATTTTTGTATCATGGCGGAGAAAGGAGGAACTTCCCACGGGGGCTTGACTGAAAAGTTGAGCCCCTTTTTTCATGCCAAAAAACAGGAGGTAAATGCTTATGGCAGATGATAAAACCACAAAAATGCCGGAACAGCCGGTAACGGATAGCGG
>SKEY01001268.1_pt1 | contig 33891 bp, 46 predicted proteins | sample 4843871 | NCBI WGS metagenome assembly SKEY01 (sample SAMN11008797, study PRJNA524170) | human gut metagenome | biome: Human fecal sample; material: Feces; isolation source: fecal sample from pouch patient p36 | host: Homo sapiens | place: Israel: Tel-Aviv | collected 2016-12-04 | reverse complement strand
TGGATATATATTCGTTTCACCTGACGGGTTGCCATGTGTCGCAACTCTACCTAACTTTGAATTTGACGACTATGGTGGGTATGTGTGTGATATGTGGATGCCGATACCGAAGTTTAACTAATAACAATTTTATAAGCGTCCAATATAGTCCTTAATTGGTATAAAGTAAATGGCGGTGAAGGGCGACCATACCACGCTTATCAACATATCTCCCCTCCCGTCAAATTCGGGCATGCTGAAAAGCTAAATACGTATTGTTGCGTTGAGGGAGAGCAATACTTATTAATCTTTTAAATATATAGAATTATGATTGGAAAGAAAGTTATTGTTAGAGCAGATCGTGCTGGTGTATTTTTTGGTACGTTGAAAGAAAAGAGTGGTAGTGAAGTTACATTAACAGACTGCCGCAGACTATGGTGTTGGTATGGAGCTTCATCTATCAGTCAGTTGGCGGTAGAAGGCACTAAGCAACCGAACGATTGTAAGTTTACGTTGGTAGTACCAATCATCACCATATTAGGAGTTATTGAGATTATCCCTTGCACGGATGAAGCGATTAAATCCATTGAGGAGGTAGCCATATGGAAGAACAGATAATACGTTTCTTAAGCTCTGGCTATGGCGATGGCTCTGGCTATGGCTCTGGCTATGGCGATGGCTCTGGCTCTGGCTATGGCGATGGCTCTGGCTCTGGCTATGGCGATGGCTCTGCCATTAATATGTTTAATGGTGATAAAGTCTACATAATAGATGAAATGCCAACTATCATCAAGAGTGTTCGGAATAACATAGCCAAAGGATTTATTCTCAACGGAGATTTTACCTTGATTCCGACATTTGTCGTCAAAGAGAATGGCAAATTTGCACATGGAGAAACATTGCACGATGCATTTGATTCACTTCAAGAAAAATTATATGACGATTCAACCGAGGAAGAAAGGTTAGAGGCTTTTAAAAAGCATTTTCCAGACTTTACTAAAAAGGTATCGGCTAAAGAATTATTTCATTGGCATCATGTGCTGACCGGTTCGTGCAAGCAAGGAAGAATGTCATTCTGCGCTAATAAGGGTATAGACATTGATAAGGATGCTTATACTGTACATGAGTTTATAGGATTAACTCAAGATTCGTATGGCGGTGATATAATCAGAAAATTGAAGTGATTATATAATTATCCCGTGGATTACCTACCCTTAGTGTAAGTAGTAAGGCAATCACCGGAACGCCCACGGGAACACAGATGTTTGAATAATTAGTTTAGGTTTTGTCCGGTCGGTTTGTGAAAAATAGGTCGGACTCTTTTTTAGTATATCCATTAAAAGTAGAAAGGAATCAAATGAATCTGCAATCTAAGATAGATTACTCCATCTCCTTGCTTCGCAAATGTGAACAAATGGCACTTGACTATGACCCGGAGAATGGCTTTTACCTTGCGTTCTCCGGCGGTAAAGATAGTCAAGTTCTATATCACCTTGCAAAGATGTCAGGAGTGAAATTTAAGGCTCACATGAACCTTACAAGCATCGACCCTCCGGACGTTATTCGCTTCGTAAAACGGAACTACCCGGATGTGGAACTGATAAAACCGCAGATGTCTATTTATGATATGGCTATTAAATTGCATTTTCTTCCAACGCGTAGATTACGTTGGTGTTGTGCAAAGTATAAAGAGATGTCCGGGGCAGGTAAAGTAACCCTAATTGGTATTCGCCATGCAGAAAGCGTAAGGCGTTCTAAACGTAACGAGGTGGAGACGGGTGACCGTAAGTTTAGCGGAAACTTCGACCAATTTTCCGAGCATAAAGAAAAGATGGTTACGTGTGTCGGGGGAAAGGATAAGATACTTATATCTCCTGTACTCTATTGGACTGATAAGGATGTGTGGGAGTTCCTGAACGGAAATAACATAGAGCATTGCTCGCTGTATGATGAAGGATATAAGCGAATCGGTTGTATTCTCTGTCCGATGGCAAACCGGAAGCAAAAGTTAAAGGATATTCAGCGTTTCCCTCATGTGAAGCGAAAGTGGATACAAACAATTCAAAAACTGATTGATGCGGGATATATCAATCATAACTTCACCGATGCAGAGTTTGGCTTTAATTGGTGGATAAGTGGTAAAAGTTTCAATCAATATTACGCAGATGAAGTTTTACAGCAGAAAATAGAGTTTAATTCATAACAAGATAAAAAGGAATCAAATGATAATAGCGTGGTTCTCATGCGGTGTAACATCCGCAGTTGCTTGTAAAATAGCATTAAGCCTGTACGAAGATGTGCAGCTCTATTATATTGAAACTGGTTCCTGCCATCCGGATAACGCTCGTTTTCTATCTGATTGCGAAAGATGGTACGATCAGCCTATTCATACAATACGAAGCGACAAATATACCTGTGTTGCTGATGTATTGCGAAAGGGATATATCAACGGGGCTCATGGTGCAGCCTGTACACTCCAATTAAAGAAAGTGGTTCGGTATAAGCTGGAACGTGAACTTCAACACTGGGACGGGCAGGTATGGGGATTTGATTACGATCCGAAAGAAATAAATCGGGCCATCCGGCTAAAACAACAATATCCAGACACAAAGCCGTTGTTTCCGCTTATTGAAAAGCAGATAACAAAAACTGATGCTATGGGGATGCTTTGGAAAGCCGGCATTGAAATTCCTGCCATGTACAAGATGGGGTACAATAACAACAACTGCATCGGCTGCGTGAAAGGCGGTATGGGTTACTGGAATAAGATACGGAAGGACTTTCCAGAGGTGTTTAACCAAATGGCACGGATTGAACGTGACGTTGGTGCTACCTGCCTGAAAGATAAAGACGGGCGCATTTTCTTGGACGAACTACCAACGTGGAGAGGCGAGCCAGTGGAAGAGATTATACCAGATTGTTCTCTTATCTGCCAGATAGAGTTTCAAGAGATAATCGATAGACAGGTAGAACGAGTAATGAAAGGAGAAATTAGTATTAACGATGTAGCCTAATTAGGCTCAAAACTGAACAGAAATGAAGAAAATAATGTTCAATGATAAGTACGGCTTAACGCAGGCTGTGCTAAATGGTCGAAAGACTATGACAAGGCGTATTATTACATATCCTTCAAAATTAAGAGGTCAAAATGTAGCTGGATATTTTGTTTGCAGAAGACCTTCTGGGGAGCTTGTCGAAGTGTGTCTGCATGATGAAGATGAACGCATGATTGATGGCGGTCAAATATTTCCTAAATTTCAAGTCGGAGAAGTGGTCGCTATAGCACAGAACTACAGGGATTCAGGCTATGCCCCAGACTCATTAGATAGACATCCGAAAGATTTGAGTATTCGAGGTCTCATGAAAGATTCCGCAGGCTGGAATAACAAGATGTTCGTTAAATCGTATGCTTGCAAACATCACGTCAAGATAACCAATGTAAGAGTAGAGCGTTTGCAAGATATATCCGATGAAGATTGCTTGCAAGAGGGAGTTTTCGAATGGGATGCTGGACAAAAGGATGTTCCTTTTTACTCATTTACGGGTGCAGATATACCCGACTACAGTAATCCTCGTGATGCATTTGCTGACTTGATAGACAAAGTATCCGGCAAAGGTACATGGGAAGAAAACCCATTTGTGTGGGTGTATGAGTTTGCACTATGGGATTAACTAAAACAAAAAGGCGGGTAACTCGTCACAGTCACCCGTGAAAAGTGGGAACTAATATCTAGTCACACAGCTAGACGTTCAGCGGCGACGAATATGTATCTCACTGGCCGAATGAAGACCTTTGAAATTATGAAGCTCACTGGCCATCGCTCCGAACAGAACTTCTTCCGTTACATTCGGCTGACAGGTGATGATACTGCTCGATCTATTTCGGGAGATATGTTTTGGAAAAAATAAAAAAATAGCCTGCCTGTTAAACCTTGTTTAACTACCTGATAATTAGATTTTTAAATTTGCATATCTCGCTATAAATCAGTATCTTTATAATACTAAAAGAAGCAATAATAACAATTAAAAGATATACGATTATGGCAACAAAGAAGATTGATGAAAAGAAAACATTGAAGTATGCAGTAGCATTCTACTTCTGTACATCAGGCAAAATAAACTTCATGTTAGGCAATAAAATGTATCAGCATATAGATACTGTATATGACCAAAGAGAAGATGGTAGAGGTTTCAATACTTGTGAGGTCGTTTATAACTACAAGGCTCAAAAGTATGAGGTTCTGAATGTAGATACAGAGATCGGTAACAAAGAGATTCAAATATTATAAGTTTAACCAGCAGGGCTTTCGCCCTGCAAAATATATACTGATATGAAAGAGTATGATAAAGCAATAGTTAGTTGCAAAAGAATAGCATATAATCCATGTGGGCCAGACGAATATGAAGTGACAATTAAGCCTCATGGCGAACCCGAACAAGTGATAGATACACTTTCTGGCCCCTTTGAAAGCGATGAAGCAATTTGTGACAGAATTTATCGCCAGTGGTTAAAAGAACAAATATAATAATCAGGTAGCCTTTGGGCTACCACAATATATAAATTATGAACGTAAATGAAGTTACAGTAGGTTTGAGGTATAGAGTATCAGGTGATTTGTCTAATGGCCGTCATGCAGACGGCACGCCACACATATCGCACGATGATGTAGTAAGAGTGATAAAGAGAGTCACGGATACTCATGTGATTTTAGAGTGTGGACGTATGTTTATTATTAACGACAATCTCAAAATAGAGAAGTTCTAAGTTTTAATCCGGTAGCCTTCTGGCTACCACAATACACACGATTATGAAAGCGGATTTAGTTTTAGTTATCAGCCCCGAAGCCCCACTGATGAAGCAACTTGGTAAAGTGCTGGGTAAGATGGTAACCCCTTATGACTTCTCTACTATAGAGAGGGGTGAAAAGTACATCATCATACAACATGATGAAACTGGGCTTGTAGTGGCTTACACGAGTGAAGAAAGATTGAATGTGAACTCAATAAACAAAAACGGTTGCAGTACATGCCAGCCCTGTAAAGAGAATTACACTACCTACACAACGAAGTTAGGCAGAAAGAGAGTGAGAATGTACCAGTACGACTACCGTACTGAAAGCGGTGAATTGTTTTCTTGTTGTGCACCAACCTTAGAAGCGTGCAGAAAGAAACTTGGTGAATGGCTGAAAGAACATAACTATGGAAACCAAGACAAGTAAAGCTATACTCCTACTTCGTACCGGAAACTTAAAAGAAGCGTTATCTATCTTCCGCACCTTCCGCATCGGCTTCACCAAAGAAGAACGCAGGACTTTGCAAATTGCCAGTGAAAGCCTTTCTGGTAATTCCCTACTCTATCAGCAACTCGGTATTGATACCGCTAAGGAGATTGAGAAAAGCAAGTCTATTCTTATTTCCAGGTATCTGTAAATCAAATAGTTAAACATAGTTTGTATAATGAATATTTTAGGCGTAATGTATTGATATTCAATATATTATAGTTATCTTTATATATCAAAAGATAACAATTTAAATCATAGAGCAATGAAGGCTATTACAAAAGAAGAAACTTTAAATAATCGGTTTTGTAAGTTTAATAAACGTACTAATCAAGTAACGATAACTAAGCCGAAAAAGGAACAAGTGTTGAAAATGCACAAACGTACGATTTGCTTGTATATTGCATCATCTGGATTAAAGTTTAGAAGTGTCGAGAAAGCAACAGAGAATGCAAATAACTGGCTTAATTACCATACAAAAAAAGAAATAATTAATTTGTTTTTCTAATAATAACAAAAGAGCAATGAGTAAGATAGGACAAATGACAACTGAACTTAATCGGATATTACATTCTGATACTTATCAATTTGAGATTGATACCGAAGATTATGTATTCGGATTCAAAAACACAATCAAGAAGCGTACAAAAAGTTTGGCTAAAGCAATCAGATTAAAAGTGAAGTTAACCAATGATTGTGGTCGGTTTTTATCTGACACTGTACGCATAGTGACTGTCCGCTTCTACAAGAATGGAGAACTTACCAAAGAAATCAATGCGAAAGAAATAACAGCAACGTATAACGAATAAATTATAGAGCAATGGAAACAAAGAAAAACTTACAGAAACAGATTGAAGAAGCTATCAGAACTATGGAGCTTCTTAGAAATGACAATCCGAATGGTTGGATTGTTGAGAGTGAAAATCATGTTTGCGTCGGCAAAGAAGACGGACTAAATGGCACTACATTTAATGTTAAAAATGCCGTTGCCAATACTAAGGCTATCATATATGATACGAAAGAAGATGCTGAAAAATATGGTTTCGATTATTACCTTATTGACGGCAGAGGCAATCCAATCTATATGAAAGCAACAAAGGCTGTTGATTTCTACCAAAGGGAAATGGATAAAGCAAATGAGTTACTTATGTTTATCAATAATCAACCATATAACAAATTATAGAGCAATGGAAAAAAAGAAAGACATGATTCTATCAGTAAAGAAAGACTTTAGTAAGATGTTAGAGAATAAAGAGTGTAAAGTCATTGATTTCCGCAAGTACGATGGAAGTCGTATCGGAATTGGAAATGCTGCTGCGCAGTATAAGATTATCGAGTATGCAATACAGTTACTTAACGAAGAATTAGAAAAGCTATGAATACTTATCACAAAATCTGTCCAAATGTATTTTTGGCAAAGTGCGATGGAAAGCACGAAAAAGGAGAAACGATAGATGTTACCACTAAGTATGGCAAGGAGAATAAAAGTATTGTTTTCAATCTTGTATTTGAACGTGATGGATTTTTCTACTACTCAATCGTTAGAGCTGACGGTTTCAATGTGCAAGAATGGGCTAAGCGAAAAGCTGAACGACGTAGTGAGCGGGCTTCGTCCGCAGAAAGCAAGAGTACTGAATTTTATAACAAGTCAAATAAAGATGCTGATTTTCTTTCTCTCGGTGAGCCTATCAAAGTAGGACATCATAGTGAGAGAAGACATAGGAAAGCAATAGATGATGCTTGGAACAATCTGGGTAAAAGTGTTGCGCTTAGTGATAAAGCTGCCGAACATGAAAGAGTTGCCAAATACTGGGAGAAACGTGCTAACACAATCAATCTCTCCATGCCGGAAAGTATCGATTACTACGAGCACAAGTTAGAGCAGGCTAAAGAATATCATGAAGGTGTTAAGTCTGGTAAATATCCTCGTGAACATGCGTACACTCTCACTTATGCTAAGAAAGCTGTGAATGAGGCGCAGAAGAATTATGAACTGGCGCAAAAACTGTGGGGAGAGTGATTATGAGAACAACGGTAAAAGTGTACTTGAAGGACGAGCAAGGAAACGAGGATTGCTTTGTTACTCCTATCAATCTACCGGAACAAGAAGCTCATGAGAATTACATTGGTAAGTGGCTTAATATGGGATGTGAAACGGACCACATGATGAAGTGTTGGAAAGTTGAGACCTTGAAAATAGAAAAATGACATTTTTATTCTATTTTATTTGAAAAACAAATAAAATATTGTATTTTTGAGGCAGAAATAAGAGAAAACAGCTAAATTGAAGGAATGATAATTGTGAGTTCAGATTTCTTTCCTTCAATTAGCTAATATGGGAATTTAGCAAAGTTGGTCTATGCGTCGGACTGAAAATCCGAAGAATGAGGTTCGAATCCTTGAGTTCCCGCAAACCTTAGTAGTAATCAAGCGAAAGCAAGAACAAAAAAGCTTATGTAATTTACGGGTTGATGGAAATTGCCATCTGACACGACTGAAAGAAGCCGAAAGATTGCATAAGTGTTCTTGTGAGTAGCTTATAGATGATTGAATTTGTGTTTAAGCCTGTCGGAAATATGTCCGGCAGGCATTTACGCAGAAAGTGTATGAAGTTGTACATAGCCCCAAATAGTATGTCGAAAGAATATGATTATCTGATTGTAGGTGCAGGACTTAGCGGTTCTGTTTTTGCCCATGAAGCAAAGAGGCGCGGTTATAAATGCCTTGTTGTAGATAAGCGTTTGCATACCGGGGGGAATACCCGTTGCTGCAATGATGATGGTATCAACGTGCATCTATATGGACCGCATATCTTTCATACAGACAATAAAGAAGTTTGGGATTATGCAAATTCATTCGTCGAGTTTAATAGATTCACAAATTCCCCTCTCGCCCGCATTAATGATGATTTGTATAATCTGCCTTTCAATATGAATACGTTCTATCGGCTATGGCACGTACGTACTCCGCAGGAGGCTAAGATATATTTAGACCGTCAACGTGAAAAGTATTCCCATATTGATTCCCCTGCAAATCTCAAAGAACAAGCATTGAAACTATGTGGAGACGATATATATAACCTCTTTATAAAAGGATATACAGAAAAGCAATGGGGACGTAAGTGTTCTGAACTTCCAGCTTCAATCATTAAGCGTATTCCGTTTAGGCTTACATTCGACAATAACTATTTCAATGACCGTTATCAAGGAATACCCATAGGTGGATATAACCGATTGATAAATTTGTTGCTTGATGGAATAGAGGTTCGCTTGGGTGTTAATTATCTACGAAATCGAAATGAATTGAACCAACTTGCAGAAAAAGTTTTCTACACTGGATGTATTGATGAGTACTTTGACTACTCTTTCGGGCATCTTGAATATCGAAGTCTTAGGTTTGAGTATGAACGTTTGGAAGTAGAGAACTATCAAGGGAATGCCGTTGTGAATTATACTGATGCAGAAACTCCATATACCCGGATAATAGAGCACAAACATTTTGAGTTCGGTAGTCAGCCGCATACTGTTATCACATATGAATATCCAGATAAGTATACCGGAGCAAATGAGCCATACTACCCTATCAATGATGATAAGAATAATGTCGTGTACCGCAAATATAAAGAGCTTGCTGAAAAGCAAAGCTTTGTAACCTTCTCCGGGCGACTTGCCGAATACAAGTATTACGATATGGATGATGTAATCGAAAATGTATTGAAGCTATGGAAATAACGATAAGACCTCAAAGAGTATCTGATGCCGAACTTAGCTGGAAGATGCGTAAAGATAAAGACGTTTGGAAGTATGCTATCTGCGAAAGTCCATATTCTCCGCTATCGCTGGAAAGCGAAACTATGTTTTATCAAGAACAGATAGAAAATAACGAATGCATCCGTTTCGCTGTTCTGGCAGACAACATTTATGTTGGCAATGTTTTTATAGATAGAATAAATAATCCAGCGTGCGGATTTGGCGAACTTCATACCCATATACTCAATAAACCGTATTGGGGTAAGGGTGTAGGATATGAATGCAACCGCCTTATTCTCGAATACGCTTTCCGTATTGCTAAAATGAAAGGCGTTTATCAATATATCAATCCTAGCAATGTTGCTGCATGGAAGAATGCTTTAAAACTTGGATTTAATGATATTGGCATTTTTTCCACCAGACCTAATGTACATACATTCACCTTAAAAAGAGAACAATGGATAAAAGAATAGAAGTTATAGAATTGCCTGTGTCAGAACTTAAAACAGAATTCGGCAATCCTCGTAAGCCATTAAAGAAAAAGGCTAAGGAGAAACTGAAAGAGTCGCTTGATAATCTTGGTGACTTCGGTGTGATAGTTATTGATGAACATAATAATATTATATCCGGGCACCAGCGTGTTTCTATTCTTATGGAGAATCCAGATACTCAGGTTCTCTGCAAACGCCTTATTGGTTACAGTGAATCAGAGCTGAAAGCTATTAATATAAAAGCAAATACCCATGCCGGTGAGTGGGATATAAATAAGTTGGCTGAATGGACTGCCGATTTAAAGATTGACCTAAGTCTTGACCTTAGCAATCTTACCGAAAAGGAAACCAAGATTAAGGATATGGAACTTATTCGTTACGAGAAATACGATTACGTGATGGTTGTATGCCGTAACGAGATAGACCATCTAAACTTAACTCGTGCTCTTGGAATTGATGACAAAAAGGTTCTTGTTGCCAAGAGTGTCACCAAAGAACGCAAGATTAAGGCTCGTGCCGTCTGGTACGATGATATAAAAGCTCAGATTGTACCTAAAAAAGAAAAGAATATATGAAAAGTTTCAACGTATTACTTACGTGCTGCTCCATCCACGTAAAAGAGGTGATAGATTGTTTAAGAAACAATGAAGATGGAGTTGAAGTAAAAGTGTATGTTGCAAACTCTGTTGCAGCTAATCTCCCGCCTGCTGAATTGTCGGACGGTAATTTTGTGGTTCCGGCTGTAACTGCACCTGATTACATTGAAACACTCATATCTCTATGTAAGGAGTATGATATTTCAATTATCATGCCTACGGCTACATTGGAGCTGGAAATAATGGCTCGGGCTAAAGGCGAGTTTGAGCGGAACGGTATTCTTGTCTCTGTTTCCTCTATTGATAGTTTGCTGGTCTCCAACAACAAGATTACTCTTTATGGTTGTTATGCAGATTTGATGCCGAAGCAAATTATACCGAATGGAGTTTCCGACGTAGATGCTTTTGCCTCCATGTTTAAGTATAAGAATAGCTCTATATGCTGCAAAGTGGACAACCTCTGTGGTGGTAAAGGTTTTGCTATTGTTGATGATAAAAAAAGCAATGATACCTCTCTGTTCAACAAGTTCGGAGAAAACAGATACATATCCTTGCATGATTTGAAATCTATTGTCGGTAACGGTAAAAACAAGGTCATCCTTCAGCAAAGAATCGAAGGCATGGATTACACCGTTAGTGCGCTTGCTGACAAAGGAGTAGTTACTCATGTCTGCGGTTATGTCGGCTATATGATGGCTTTCGGTTCTATCATGTACGGAGAAATCAAACCAAATGATATGGCTTATGATATTGTGAAAAAGATTGTAGCTGATCTTGGACTTGACGGTAATGTAGCTTTTGATTTCATTCTAAAGAAAGATGGCAAGGTTGTGTTGCTTGAAATAAATCCACGCATCAATGCTTCGCTTCCGTTTGTCCGTCATGCCGGTTGCAATATGGCTTATCTTCGTTGTAAGCAGTTACTCGGTTACGATGTTGCCTCTGAATACAAATTGAACTATGGACTAAAAATGAAGAAGTTCTATGACACCCGATATTACGTTTAACATATACGTTATGTCGTACCAGCGACCTCATAAGATAATGACTAAGAATTGTCTTGAATACTGTACTTATGTCGTTAGGGAAGAGGAAGCTGATGCTTATAGGGATGCCGGTATAGATAATATGCTTGTCATTCCTAAAGATGCTACGCTGGAATGTGGCGGAAAGGTTCACAGTTTTATGTCTACACTGTATTGGATTATTGAAAACACACCGGAAGATGTGATATTTGTCGCCGATGATGATATAAAGCATTTCTGTTACCGTCTTGACAATTACACTGCTATCACTGCTGAAAACTATCCAGACTGGAAAGAACGTACTTGCGATGAAATACTCCGTATCGGTCAGCAACTTTATGATTTGAATCTTGGACTTGCTTTCGATAATCCACAAACGGCTTTGTATGTATATGACAAAGAATTTTGCTTTAAAGGAATGCCTGGTCACGTTCGATGGATCAACAAGAAAGCACTCAAAGCTAAATATGATTTGAAAGACCCGGCAATATCCGATGTTGATATGATGATGCAGGAATTACTTATGAATAGAGTTGTACTCCTGCCTAAGTATTTCCACAGCTACGGTGTTCAAGCTTCCAATGAAGGAGGTACTACCATTGATTCCAAAAGGAACTACGAATATAGATGTGCAATGAAAAATAAATGGGGAAAGTATTATGATTTCGACTTTAGAAAAAATACAGCAAAGATTAATGTTAAGCGGTGATTTGAAAACACCTCTATACATTGCAGATAAAAGCGACTTCAAACGGAATATCACCGATTTTATAGCTGCTTTCAGAAAATACTATCCAAACTACAATATTGGGTATAGTTTCAAAACTAATTACTGTGGAGAGTTCATCAATGTGGTAAAGGAAGTCGGTGGGTATGCTGAGGTCGTATCTCCTTCTGAATATCAGATGGCTCGGAATTATGGATTTGATTATAGCCAGATAATTTATAACGGAGTTATCCCGGATTTAGACGATAAGATGCGCTGTGCTAATCATGGTGGAATAGTGAATGTTGATAATGTTGGTGAACTTGGTTCACTTATCGGAATATGTACTGCACCGCTTGCAATTGGAGTTCGTTTGAATTTTGATATTGGTAATGGAGTAGTTTCAAGATTTGGAATTGATGTTGATAGCAAAGGCTACCAAGAAATCATAGAACTACAACGAAGAGGATTGATAAGAGTAAAGTGTGTTCATTGTCATATCTCCTACGCTCGTGGACTTTCGTATTTCAAGAAACGCGCTGAAATGATGGCTCGATACGCAAAAGAACTTGGAGCCAATATAGTTGATATTGGCGGTAACATGTTCGGTCGAATGGATGACAGTTTAAAATCTCAATATGGAGAATATGTACCATCGTATGAAGAGTATGCCAAAGTTATTGGTGAAGTGTTTGCAAGAGAATTTTCTAATGGAGAAGTGCAGCTTATCACAGAGAACGGAACACCGATAGTTTCCACTTCCATGTCTCTACTTGCAACCATTATCGGCAAGAAAGTTATCAAAGGGAAAACAATGCTTGTTGTAGATTGTAAACGTGATGATGTAGGCTTTGTCTGTCATACGAAAAATCCTCCTTGCAAGCCACTTTCCAATGATAGTGATTATGTTGAACATGCTACCATTTACGGATGTACCTGCATAGAGAATGATATTATCCATCGTGATTATTCCGGTCCGGCTAATATTGGTGATAAGATTCTTATTTCTAATGTTGGAGCTTATGGATGTAATGTTGCTAATGATTTCATCACTCCCAAACCTGCTATCATTAGTCTACATGATTCATAGTTAAACCTTGTTTAATCCGCTGATAATCAAAGAATAAACAGTTTAAGAAATTAGCATAACTCCTTATAAATCAGTATCTTTACTATATAAAAGAAAAACAAAGTATAACTTAAAAAAAGGAGATAAAGCAATGAAAGCAACAGATATTAAAATGTACATCAGTACATTGTCTATTATCAAAAAAGGTCAAGAAATGGGATGCGGCGATGTTTTAGGTGGTAGAATAGTAAAGGATAATCAAGAAGATGCCTTGAATAGTATGAAAAATGCTGTATATATGTATTTGTTTGCATCTATCATGAAGAAGGATAAAGGTTACAAAACAATGGCATTTACAATCGCTGCTTGCAATTCTACTATTTATGATAACAGCATGAAGATTGAAATTGTATGTAAGATTGGTTATAAAGAAATGATACAGCTTATTAAAGATGGATATAGAAGTCCATTATTTGATACTCGCAAGTTGAAATCATTGGTAGATACGAGACTTAAAGAGCTAAAGATAGCATAATAACCAGCAGGGCGAAAGCCCTGCATAATACATAGAGCAATAGTAAAGAAAATAATTGAATCCAAATTCAAGATTTGAAATCGCATAATAGATTGAAATATGGCAAATTCACTATACACAAAGAACGGTCACAATATGTTTGAGGTTTCATCCCTCATTCAGAAAGCAATTCGCAGGAGTAACAAAGATTACGCCTGCTATGCCGCTAATGAATTGGCTCCACGATTTAGAAACTACCTATGGAAGCGATTACTCTGCGTTTCAGCAGAGGATTGCTACGACCTTATAACGAACAAAATTGTAGCACTCAAACAGGCTGATGATGCACAGAATTGGCAAAGCAAATCTCCTCTATTCATAGAAAAGGCTCTCGGTATTCTTCTTGCCACAAGAAAGAACAGAGATGCTGACTATTTCGCCTGCAACCTGCTTAATTCAAGAGATAGAATAGAATTTCCAAAAGATGAATATGCCGGAGGTAATGCTGGATGTTACACCAAGAACGGTCATGATATGTTTTTGGTTGCCGGACTATTGGAACGTGCCATAACAGGTAAAGATGATGTTAGAGCCGGTTATTTGGCTAACGAGTTAATGGTAAGATACCGAGAGTTCTTATGGAAGCGTATTGTTTCTATTGCCAGCAATCTCAACTATCAATCCGTAACGAACGAGATTGTCGCGTTAAAGAAGGCAGACGATATGCAGCCTACTACATCGCCTAAGTCTTCCATATTTGTAGCTAAGGCTGTTACTGTGCTTTTAAAAGTTGTAAGGTATGGATGTTGTAGTTTCTATGTAAATGATTTCGCTTACCATGTAGTACATCTGAAAGACTACGATAGTCGGCACATGGTAATACCGGATTACGTGTTTGACTGCCATACTCACAGAGGTAAACAGATGAAAAGAACCAAAAGAGAATTTATTGTTGCTGAACAAGCTGCTTTAATTCCATATAAGGAAGGAGAATATGACAAATGCGGCTGGGATAGATATTTCTATTTGGAGAAGAATGGGTTTTATGATAAGGATAATATTACTCCACGTCCTGATGATAAGCGAATGAAAGAAGTTGCTGATGGCTGTGTGCAACAGTCTTTGTTTGACTAATAACAGAAATACATAATATGGGAAAGAAGGAAAGACAAGAGCTATTCTTGAAACACCTCTTGGATAGCAAAGGGATTATATCGTATGCCTGTCGAAAGATAGGCATAACCCGTTCATGTTATTACAAGTGGATTGATAATGACCCTAAGTTCAAAGAGAAAGTTGATGAGATTAACGAAGAGACTATTGATATAGTTGAATCTAAGCTATTGAGTGCTATTAATGACGATGATTTGACGGCTATAATCTTCTACTTGAAGACCAAAGGTAAGAAGCGCGGGTATGTTGAACGTGTTGAGCAAGATGTTAATATTAATCCTTTTGAACAGTTAATGAAAGAGTTACCAGACGAAGATTAATGAAGAAAGAGAGTAAGGGCATACGGTACATGAAGAAGTGGCGTGCAGATTGGAATACATTCGTGCGTGATGTTCTGAAAGCTCGTTTAGACAAGGAGCAACAGGACATTATCACGTCTGTACAATTCAATCGCATGACTGCTGTTGCATCAGGCACAGCACGTGGAAAAGATTTTGTGAGTGCCTGCGCTTGCCTATGCTTTATGTATCTTACTCCACGCTTTGATAAAAGCGGAAGGCTTGTTGAAAATACAAAGGTAGCTATGACTGCTCCCACCGGTAGGCAGGTTGAGAACATTATGACCCCAGAAGTCCGAAGGCTTTTGAGAAATGCCGGATGTCTGCCAGGTCGCCTTGTTTCAAATGATATTCGTACCAACTATGAAGAATGGTTCCTAACTGGTTTCAAGGCTGACGATAGAGCAACCGAAGCATGGTCTGGCTTCCATGCTGTAAACACAATGTTTGCCGTAACAGAAGCATCCGGTGTGTCTGAAATCATCTATAACGCTATTGAAGGTAACTTGCAAGGAAACTCTCGACTATTGATAGTGTTCAATCCCAATATTACTACTGGGTATGCTGCAAAGGCTATGAAGTCAGATCGTTTTGCTAAGTTTCGTCTCAATTCACTCAATGCCGAGAATGTAGTAAAGAAAAAAGTTATTATTCCCGGGCAAGTGGATTACGAATGGGTGAAAGACAAAGTAAGCAGCTGGTGTACTCCGATTAAAAAGGATGACTTCAATGAGGGAGAAGGTGATTTCACGTTTGAGGTTGAAGAAAATGAGGTATTCGTAAAACGACTATTTCGCCCTAATGACCTGTTCCGTGTTAAGGTGCTCGGAATGTTTCCGAAAGTTGCCGAAGATGTGCTTGTTCCCTATGAATGGATTGAGATAGCTAATGAGAACTGGAGGCGTTTACAGGAAGATAACTTTGTGCCGAGAAAAAGCTGCAAGCTTGGTGTCGATGTTGCCGGCATGGGGCGTGATGACAGTGTGTTATGTCCCAGATATGGCAATTTTGTACCAGAATTTGAAGCGCACCAATCTGCTGGAGCAGCTGACCATATGCACGTAGCTGGAATGACATCTAAGCATTTGGATAAGAAAGGAGCTAAAGCATACATTGATACTATCGGAGAAGGTGCTGGCGTTTTCTCTCGTTTGCAAGAACTTGGATATAAAAACGCTTTTTCGTGCAAGTTCTCCGAAAGTGCACGTGGCTTGAATGACATAACTGGTGAATACACTTTTGCCAATATGCGTGCTTATCTATTCTGGGCTGTACGCGATTGGTTAAATCCAAAGAATGGATTTGGTCCAGCTTTGCCACCATGTGATAAACTGATGGAAGAAGCTACTGAAACGCATTGGAAGTTTCAAAGCAATGGCAGCATCATTATCGAGGCGAAGGAAGAAATCAAGAAGCGTATAAAGCGTTCTCCGGACTGGTTTGATGCACTTGCAAATACTTTCTATCCGTGGGATTATTTGGCAGTTAGCGATGAAGAGATTATGAGAAATATGTTATAAATTTGTAGAATTATGAAACAACAAGATTTAAACCGTATGGCAATATTCTTATGTCAGAAGTTGCCAATTCCACAGCAAGAACACATTGCCGATACCATTAAAAAGATAGAGGAAAGATTGCAAGAAAAGAAGATTAACAAGTTCGTGAATGCCTCTGTCAAAGAAGGGTATACTAAGGCATTGGAAATACTCAAAAATAACGATGCTGGATTTTGCAGGTATGACAAATTGAAAACCATGCAGTCAAAATCTATCGCTGCCATTGCTGTTGATTATCTGAAAGGAGAATGTGCGCAAGAAGTTCTTTGTAATATTCCACTTAAATAGCTGAATATTATTTGTTTTTCAAATAAATATTTATCTTTGCAAGTACAAGTATCATCACGGTGTGAAGGAGCACCGCACTCATATTATGGACGAAATAACAGCTATCCTCGACAGCGGTAGACCTATCTCCGATGTCATTGACGATTTGAAGAATAAATCTGTAGAAGTTCCCGAATGGAGCAAGCTACTGAAAGATTATGAGCCTACCAAACATAAAATTGTAGATGACACAGAAACCCGGAAAGACAAGGTCAAGTCTGACGGCACACTTGAAAAAGCATCACGCATCTACGTTGGACTTGAAAAACTGCTCACTAAGCGCACAACCGAATTTGCTTTTGCTATTCCGGTAAGACGTGTATATCATAATACTGATGATAATGTTAAACGCCAGCAGATAGCCAAAGCAATTGAAGCCATTTATAAGTATGCCCGTATTGACAGTGAGAATATCAAGCGAGGCAATGCCTACTTTGCATCATGTGAAATATTCACTATATGGTATGCTGTTGAAAAGCCTAATTCTTTGTACGGTTTTAAAAGCAAATATAAGCTGAAGTGTAAAACGTACTCACCAATGGACGGAGTGAAATTATATCCTCTGTTTGATGAAATGGATGATATGCTTGCTATGTCCTTTGAATACAAGAAGAAAATAAAAGACAAGGAAGTAACCTTCTTTGAAACATATACTGCCGATAAACACTATACGTGGAAACAACAAGAAGGTACATGGAAAGAAATTTCAAAACCTCAGAATATAGCCCTTCTTAAGATACCCGGCGCTTATGCCTTCCGTCATGAACCTATATATCATGGGTTATCGCATATCCGTGAAGAAATTGAATACACTCTGTCCCGCAATTCTGACGTTATCGCCTACAACTCCGCACCAGTACTAAAAGTCACTGGCAAACTTGTAGGTGAAGAAGATAAGGGAGAATCACGCAGATTGTTCCGTCTTGAAACCGGTGGTGACGTTTCTTATGTTTCATGGTCCCAAGCAATTGAGGCGTTGAAATATCATGTAGAAACCTTGCTTAAGCTCTTCTTTATGCAAGGGCAGATGCCCGACCTCTCATTTGAAAACATGAAAGCTCTTGGTAACATTGGCTTTGATGCCAGACAGATGATACTGTCTGATGCTCATTTAAAGATTGGAGATGAATCAGGTGCATGGATAGAGTTCTTTGAACGTGAATGTAACGTGATAAAAGAGTTCTTGAAATTCATGAATGCCGATTGGAAGAGTGAAATTGACAATGTGGAGGTTGAGCATGTTATTACTCCGTTCATTCAGAACGATGAAACTGCCATGACCGATAGACTTATCAAACAGAATGGCGGTAAGGCTATTAAGAGCCAGCTTGAAACAATTAAAGAAGCCGGAGCTAAAGACCCTGGAGCTACACTTAAACAGATTCAAGAAGAAGAAAAAGCTGCATCGCAAACGAGAGTGAATAGCTTGTTTGAAGGTGCTGAATAATCATAAAATTGGATATTATGAGAAAAAGAATATCAAAATGGCTCATCCGATTAGCCGAAAAGCTAAATCCGCAAGAGCTGTTAAGCAGCATTGAATTAGTTGACAACTATGAGGCAAAGAAACTTGGTATTTGTCTTGGTCGTACCAAGAAAGAAATCAAGGACCATCGTAAGAAGATGAAGCACGATGAAGGGTTGTCCAACCGCAAGGCTGATGAAATGCTCATCAAGGAAATTAAGGGTGAAGTGCGGCAGTCTATTATCAGCTCCATTAGTCAAAGAGGATTGATTGAATACTCCGTAGAGAAAGTCGGTGACGAACTTCATGTGACTGGTGAAATCAAAGTGTACATTAAGAAGGAATAGTATAAAAGTACCAATAGATAATATGACTTTCGCAGAAAGTGAATATCGTAGAGGCGATAAGGTTTGGAAAGCTCAAGCCCTCTACGATTTCGCTAAAGCCAAAGAATACCCGGTGCTCGATATGCCACTGTGGAATATAGACTTGACTACCGAACCGTTTGAATGTAGTCAGCTTCATAGCTTTATCTTTCAGATGAAACGAGTTAATGAATGTTCGCTTGAATATCCTATCATACTGGACGAAGTAGGGCAAATAGCTGATGGTTATCATCGTCTATGCAAAGCCATATTAGAAGGTAGAGAAACCATTAAGGCTATCCGGTTACTGGAAATGCCTGCACCAGATAGAATTGAAGAATAATGGCAAAGAAAGTTGTTCCTCAATCTAAGTATCATTGTAGAGATTGCAAGCACTCATATGATTGGCACGAGAAAGATTGGAAAGGAGATTTGTTCATGTGCAAGTGTCGGTTCTCTCAGTGGAGTAAGTTTTTGAATCGTGATATATGTGATAAATTTGAGAATATATGAAAATAAAGAACAAGTATAACATTGGCGATTATGTATGGATTGGCAAGAATGCCCCTAATTGCCATAGAATTAAAGCTATAGAGATATTTGTGCATCCAGAAAAGGGTACATCTGTTGCTTATGTGCTCGAAGGTATTCCTCCTGAGTATTGCGGATTTAGAGAAGCTGAGTGTTTCCTTAGTAAAGATGAGTGCCTCAATCATGAGAACTATAATGGTGTCAAAGCAACTGTAACCAGAGTGAATCAAGTTTTCTTGCGGCTATGTTTAATTATTGCAATGATGATAATTGTTATCCCATTCTTGCTTGCACAGTCCGTTTATTGGCTTTTTACTGGAAGAAAGGAACCTGTAACCTATGGCATAATGAATAAAATCAACGTAATGCTTAACAATGTCAAAGCCTAAGATTCCAAATCAAAAGAAGAAGTACCAAGAACTCAATAACCGACTGAATAGATATGTCGTCCTTGTTGAGCAGATATACGATACTCTTAATCTGGAAGCCGCCAAGATTGCATTGAATACCGAATACGATGCTGACGGTGGTACTGTTTTCAAGTTTTCTGACTATCCGCAAACCAAGAAGCGCATAAATGATTTACAGGCTGAATTTGTCAATGACATTCATGCTGTTATCTATCGTGGTACTTCTGACGAATGGAAGAATAGCAATGAGGTGCAGGATTTGATGGCTGATAAGGTTTTGAAAGCCTACACTGCCACTGTGGATAAACAGAAGTATAAGGCTCTCTATCAGACCAACTCCGATGCACTGAAAGCGTTTCAGAATCGTAAGGACAGAGGTTTTAATGTATCTGCTAAACTCTGGCAGCAATCCACTATATACAAGGAAGAATTGGAAGCTGCTATCTCTTGCGCTATTCAAAAAGGAACCAGTGCCGTTACACTGAGTAAACAAATCTCCAAATATCTACTTGATTTCCCGTCACTGCAAAAGGACTACAAAGAGAAGTATGGAAGTGCCGAGCATTTGAAAGATTGCGAATACCGTTCTATCCGGTTGGCTCGTTCTGAAATAAACATGGCTTACCAGACTGCTGAAAATGAGAGATGGAAACAAATGGATTTCGTTGTAGGCTATGAAATCAAACTTAGTGGAAGCCATCCCGTACATGATATTTGTGATACTCTTGCAGGTAAATATCCAAAGGGCTTTGTTTGGACTGGTTGGCATCCTAATGATTTGTGCTATAAAATTCCTATCCTCAAAACAGAGGAAGAGTTTTGGCAATGGGACGGACATAGTGAAACTACTACTGAAAGTGTGAATGAAGTTAAAGATATGCCAGACAGCTTCAAGAAGTGGGTTCTTGATAATCTGCAACGCATTGATGATGCCAAGAAACGAGGCACGCTTCCATACTTTTTGAAAGACAACCCGCTTGTCTTTAGGCATCTAAAAAATAACGATGTTGTTGTAGCGTGAGCGGCTTATTAGTCGCTCTTTTTTTATCCGTTAAACCTTGTTTAACTCACTGATAATCAAAGAATAAACCGTTTCAAGAATTTGCATATCTCGCTATAAATCAGTATCTTAGTATTATAAAAGAAAAGCAAAGCAATAACAATTAAAAGATATAGATTATGAAAGCAACAGACATTAAAGTAAAGAATTTCGCAAGCAACAGTTACGGAATATTTGAGGATGGAAAGTTTATAACTATCCCAGATGGTTGGTACGAAATGATTGAAAGAGCTATTATAATAGCTAATGAAGGAGTAAGTAAAGTTACTATCTCAACTTTGGAATTTGCCGGAACTGATGAAGAGCCAATAGTCAAGGAGGGTACGGTAATAATGAAGTTTCACAAGATAGACGATACCGTTTATATCATCAATCAATTGTAAGCAATAACCAGCAGGGCGAAAGCCCTGCATAACACATAAGAACAATGAAAACAATAAGCGAAGTAATGCGTATTCTCGGTGGAAGCAAACAATATGAATTTCAGTACAATGAAGATGGTTATCCAAGTGTATTAGTAATCACAAGCTATTATTCCGGTGAACAAGTGAAACTCGACCTCTCACGCCTTACCCCTGATATGTTGGATGAACTTCAAGTAAAAGAAAACGAAGATGACAACATCAATCAATAAATAGAGCAATGGTAAAGAAAGCAATTGAATACAAGCTATCCGCAAATAAATGCGAGTTCGAGCAGAAGAAGATAATGTCTTCAAATGATGCGTATGATTACGCCAAGCAGTTTTATTTTGATGATTTACTCATATACGAAAGTTCATTCGTAATGCTTGTAAACAGAGCAAGCAAAGTAATCGGCTATGCAAAAATATCTCAAGGTGGAGTGGCTGGAACATTTGTTGATGTAAAAATAGTAGCCAAGTATGCGATAGAAAGCTTGTGTGCTGGCGTATTTTTCATACATAATCACCCATCAGGAAATGTAATTCCATCCATAGAAGATAAGCATATCACCGATAAATCAAAGAAAGCTCTTTCGCTGTTTGATATAAATCTCGTTGATAGCATAATCATATCAGATGATTCTTATTATTCTTTTTGCGATGAAGGTATATTATAGTTCTGATGATGAGATAAATTATATGTTATTTTATTTGTTTTTCAAATAAAGTTAGTATATTTGCATCCAAAGCATGTGAAGCTACATGCCACGGAACTTGTCGTAAAAACTCATTGCTCAAAAAATGTTTTTAAGTTCTACGGAAATAGTCTGCTGGCATGTGTGCTACGCAGGCTATTTCTTTTTAACAACTTAAATTCATTTTACAATGGACAGGAAACAACAAGTTTTGTTGAAATTGAAACCGAAAGTGAAGGCGTTCGGGTTCAATAAGAAGGAGTTAATGAGTGTCGCCGCCAAGATTGCCGACAATCTAACCTCCGAAGATGATGCCTCCGATGAGGATGTAAATGCAGAAATTGATACTCAGATTGATGCAGTTCTCCCTTACCTGCAAGTCAGCCAGTCTTTTGCCAATCGAGTAATCGAAGAGAATCGCAAAAAGAATGACGACGATGACGAAACCGATGACGACGATGACGATGAGTCATCGAACACTGCTAATCGCCAGCCGGGTTCAAACAAGAAAAATCCAAAGAACAAAGGAAAGAATGATGATGCCCCCGAATGGGCAAAATCCATGCTTGACACAGTTAACGCATTGAAAGATGAGGTTACAACGCTGAAAGGTGAAAAAATAACCACTTCTCGCAAGGCGAAACTTGAAGCTGTATTGAAGGATTCAGGCACATTCGGAACTCGCACATTGAAAAGCTTTGGTAAGATGAGTTTTGAAAATGACGAAGAATTTGAAGAGTTCCTTTCCGAAGTAACAGAGGATTTAAAGACTTACAACCAAGAACGTGCAGATGCCGGACTTTCCACTATGGGAACACCGCCAGCATCCGGAGGGGGTAAGCCGAAAGAAGATGAGCCATTCAGTGACAATGAGATTGATGCAATGGCTGATGTTTTGTAATAATTAAAATCAAAATTTAAAATGGGTACGATTGATGTAGGTTCTATGGAATCGTTCGGGTTTGGAAACGACCCTATTGTTATCCGCAAGTATATCGCAGGAATACAAGGCGGAAAGGTACTTGATATGACTGGTTTTGTCGGAGATTATATCCGTGCCGGGCATATTGTTATCAGAGACACTGAAAAAGATGTGTATAAACCAATGCCTGTAAGTGACGGTGCTTATGGTTCTCTTCCAGAAAAGCATGAGTATGTCGGTGTTGTTGCTGCTACAAAATCCGCTAAAGAGCCTTTTGTTAGCATTATGTACAATGGTGAAGTGAATGATGTTGCAAGCCCTTACTCTATTGACACCATCAAGGCTGCATTAAAAACGGCTATTCCGACATTGGTATTCAAACATGATTAAGAAAGGAGGACTAATTTATGAATGAATCATTATTCCAGAAATACGTCGCTAAGTTTTTCCCTAAACTCCAGCGATTGATTGAGAAGGTAAATGGAAAAAGAAAAGAGAAAGTTACTTACCTTCATAAAGGAGATGGTGCGATGTTGCGCCAAGAATATTCTCCTGATAACAAGTGGGAAAGCACAAGTGTTAACACCACCTTTGTTGCCGCCGACTTTGTAGCTGTGGATTCCGAGTTACCGATTAAAAGTCGTGATAGCCTCGCTTCCGCAAATGGTAAAATACCGAAGATTGGTATGTCTAAGATTCTTAAAGAGTCTGATATTAACAATATCAATGTAATGGAAGCGCAGGGCGGTAATGCGAAGGTTATTGCAGGAAAGCTCGCAAATGACGCCGTAGCCTGCTCGGTCGGTTTGGATGAAAGAAATGAGTACAACTTCTTGTTTGCTCTATCTAACGGATATGTAGCTATTAAGGATGAAGACACCCCGGATGCCTTATTGCGACTTAATTTCAATTACAAAAAGGAAAACACTTTCGGGGCTACCGTAAAGGATCAAGTGTCGCTTAGCGACATTAAGCGTGTTATTGAAAAAGCGGATGCTGATGGAAATGCGATTGTTGAAATCTGTATAGCCAAATCTACTTATGATAAGTTGCGTCAGACGCAAGAGGCAAAAGAATTGGTTGCCAACTATAATGGACAAGCCTTTACTAAAGACACTGTGCTTCCTGTTCCATCCGGTACTAAATTTAATGATGCGTTTGCTGATGATAACAATGGAATTACATTCAAGGTTATCAATCGCTCTGTTATTCTTGAGGAGAACGGGAAAAAGGTATCTAAGAAGCCATGGAATGCCAACCGCATCATTTTCATCTGTAATGAAGTAGTAGGTACTTTGGTGTACGGACGGCTTGCTGAACAAACCAACCCTGTAAAGAATGTGGTATATCAATTGGTTGATACATTTAAGTTGATTTCTAAGTACTCGCTTGTGAACCCATTGCGTGAGATTACCGCAGGTCAGGCATTTGTTGCTCCGATTATTGAGGATGTAGACCAAATTTATGTTCTTGATATATCAGAAGCGCAGGAGGTAAATACCACAGAGGAAGAAGAAGATGCCACCGATGTGAAAATTACCGTCTGGGGGACTACTTACAAGAAACCTGAGTTCATTGCTGCTTTGAAAGCTATCACAGGCGATCGCGTCGCTGCTAACATCAGTGATGCTAAGCTGATAGAAAAAGTCAATGCTTTGAACGATGAGCAAGAAGAGTCTTTGAAAACCGCTGTTGAATCTCATAAGGCTACTGAGTAAACTATGAAGACAATCCTGCAAGCACTGAAAGATGAGGTCCACTACAAATTAAGTAGTGGCTTCTTCGAGAACCGTTTGCTGTCACGCAGTTTAAACGGTAGTGACGAGTGTACCGGAGAATTGTTTAACAGCAAACCTTTCAAAGGTGCTGTTGCCGATTGTCTTGCAAGCCTTGTTCAAGCTCAAAACTATACAGAGGGTGATGTGTCAATAAGTTTATCTGATAAGAAGGTTGAAGAAGCCAAGAAACTTGCTAATTCAATCTATCGTTCCATTGGAGAAGATGATAAATGCTTTGGTGAGCCAACTGTTTATATTGGAGGATAACTATGATACTCGATGACAGACCCCACAAACTAAAGTATCTCGTAACTACTCTCGGATACGAGGACGATAATGGAGATTACCACGAAGGCGAAAGCCGTTATGAAGGTGATATTCCTTGCCGTCATGTCCCGAGCGGTAAAGCCGAAGAGAAGGAGTTTGAGGATGGTGTTGTTAGAAAGTATTCTGCTATTATCCGTCTTGATGCTGATTGTAAAGAGTTTGCTATTGACGATAAGGTTAAGCTATTCCTTCTTGGTGGTATTGAGCGTGAGTATAAAGTGAAAGGTTTTCATCGCTACCAAACACATTGCAAGTTATGGGTATAAAGATGACTACGCCAATGAGCGAAATCAACGCTGCTATACAAGCAGAAGCCAGGCGAGCCGAAATGCTTACTATACGAGCATTGGCATACCTTGGTGAGAAATGTGTTATAGAAGCAAGGGATAGACCGCAGGAGGCAAGTTGGTTCGACCAATCAGGAAACCTGCGTAGCTCTGTTGGTTACGTTATAGTTGTCAATGGGAAAATCGTTCAATACTCATCATTCAATCAGGTAAAGCAAGGTTCGGAAGGCGTTAAAGAAGGAAAAGAACTTGCGGAGGAACTTGCAAAGAAATACTCCAAAGGCTATGCTCTTGTCGTTGTAGCCGGAATGAACTATGCCGAACTTGTTGAAGCTATGGATAATAAAGTTGTGCTTGCATCTGCTGAATTGTTTGCAAGGAAAGAGTTGCCAATCATGATGCAGAAACTCAAAAATCAAATTGCATCATGATGAAGTCGGACATTGAAATCAAGGATGATATTTACAAATTCATCAAAGGCTCTGCACTTGAAAAGGCTGTTACCGGGAAGTTGAAGAAAACAAAACGCCCTTCCAACTCCAATTTGGAGGACATTGTTATTTCCATTCTCGATAATGAAGCAGGTCAGATGCAAGAAGCTTTTGTGAATGTAAACATATATGTTCCGGATGATATGCGAGACGGTCAAGCGGAAGAAAAATCAATCCGATTGCGCGAATTATGTAAGATAGCCTACAACCTTCTCGAAGTAGGGCGTGGAGAAAGTTACCGCTTCACGCTGGATAAGCAAAGGGTATTTGAAGTGAACGGCAAAAGCGAACACTTCATCAATAATAAGTTATTGTATAAACAAGTAAATGAATAAAGATTATGGACCTATCATGGGGTAAACCTACTATTAAGATTGGAAAGTTAGGTGCTAATGGAGAAGCTCCTACAACGTTGATTGACATTCCTACTCCTGTAGAGAACTCTACAAAGTTGACACCTACAAAAGGGGCTAAAAAAGAAGCTAAGATTGAAGGTGGAGAAAATGAAGCAGTTAAGTATGCTGCCAACTCTTATACTCTTGAATTTGAAATTCGCATTGGAGAAGGTCGCAACGAACCCATCGAGCACATTGATGGTGTTATTACTGGTGAATATGCCTTGAAACTACAACCCGAAAATAAGACCCTCAAAGGTCTTGTTATTGACAGAGGAGCACTTTCCGCTGAAGACACTTGGGATGCTGAGAATGGCGACAAAATTAAATACACGATGGATGTACTGAAACCAAACGAAGGCAAACAAGTAAAACGTGAAGTCGTAAATTTTAGTGGTGCCGGCAGCCTTAAAGTAGTCATCTCTGATGATGGTGGAGCTGGTGCATGGAAGTTGTCGACTGAAACAGACTGGCATAATAGCGGCGTGCAAATAACCACACCGAATGGATCTATCACGATTCAATACAAAGATGTGACTGGTAAAACAAAACCTGCCCAAACTTCTGCCACAATCAAAGAAGGGGAAGTTATAGAAATTGCAGCCAAATATACCGTCGCTTCAGGTGGGTAAGGTTTCAATAGGATAACGGACAGGCTGAAAGACGCCCCTTGCAGGTTGGAGGTTAAACCTGTTTATGCGAAATTGGTGTAGTGATCCCATCATTTCGCTCTAACAAATTCAACGCCATGGAAGATAGAGAACATATAGAAATGAATATAGCCGACACCATTATGGAAAGACCGGTAGGTTTCAATATTGGAAGTCGGCATTTTTTTATATATCCTCCAACTCTTGGAAAAACATACCTGCTTGCAAGGTTGTTTAAAGAGTTGAATGCAAATGATAAGATTATTGCCGTTAATCCATACCTGGAGGCCCTAAGGCTGTGTCAAGAAAAGAAAGAACTCGTTTGTAGGATATTGTCTTACCACGTATTCAACCGCAAAGAAGATGTGCTCGATAATTCTAAGATAGAATATTGGGCTAAGTGGTTTTTGCGAAAGCTTGATAGCGAAGAACTTGCTACCGTCCTCGTGCTTATTCTTTCAGGAGATAATACAGAAAGCTATATTAAACACTTTGGAATAGACAAAGAGAGGCAAGAACGCCAGCACATAGCGAAAGTGAAAAATGACAATAGCGGCATCACCTTTGGTGGTAATAGTATTTACGGGACACTGATAGATTTTGCCTGCCAGCGTTACGGATGGACTATGGATTATGTTGTATGGGGTATCAGCCATGCCAATCTTAGAATGTTGATGGCTGATGCTATTACCACCATCTATTTGAGCGATGAAGAGAGAAAACAGTTGAATATATTCGATAATAAATACAGTATAAACGCCGATGACCCGAGGAATGAAGAACTAATCAATAAGATTCTTAGCGATTAAATCCTACAAATAGAACATTTTTTCGTTGGTTAGTCAGAAAAATCACTGGGCTTATAATTTTGCTGCAAGAAAAATAGACCATAAATCATGTAATGTTACATGGTACTCAATAAATCGAAAAGACTATGGCTGGATTGCATTTTGATATAACAGGGGACAATTCCAATTTCATGCGCAAGTTGGAAGAGACGCGCAACGGTGTCATTAATACTTCAAAGCGAATAGAAGAAAGTGGGATGAGTATCGAACAAATGTTCGGCCGTATGACTAAAGCTGCTGCCGCTTTTGGTGCCGGTTTCTCCGCACAACAATTTGTATCGCAAGTAACTAAGGTACGTGGTGAATTCCAGCAGTTGGAAGTTGCTTTCAATACAATGCTTGGAAGCAAAGAGCAGGCTGATACACTGATGTCACAATTAGTCCGTACTGCTGCCATTACTCCTTTTGACTTACAAGGCGTTGCCAATGGAGCCAAACAATTGCTCGCTTACGGTACTGCCGCAGAAGATGTAAATGGCACACTCGTTAGGTTGGGGGATATTGCAGCCGGGCTTTCCATCCCATTGAATGACCTTGTTTGGCTGTATGGCACAACCATGACGCAAGGACGGTTGTTCACACAAGACCTTCGCCAGTTTCAAGGCAGAGGTATTCCTTTAGCAGATGAATTGGCTAAACAGTTCGGAGTAGCCAAAGATAAAGTTGGCGATCTTGTCACAGCCGGGAAGGTAGGCTTCCCCGAAGTGCAGAAAGCTATCGAAGCCATGACCAATGACGGTGGTAAATTTGGCGGTCTGATGGAAGCTCAATCTAAAACTATAACCGGCCAGGTTTCCAATATTGAAGATGCCATAGCTACTGCGTTTAACAAGATAGGCAAAGAAAATGAATCCATTATCAATAGCGCACTATCTGGTACAGCTTACCTTGTTGAGCATTGGGATGATGTTGCCATTGCCATAGAATCTGCCGCTATTGCGTATGGAACGTACAAGGCTACCGTTATGACTGTTGCTGCCGTACAGGGGGCAGAATCCACGTTAAAAATAGATGCTGAGATTGAAGGATTACAATCCCTGCTTGTCGTTAAGGAAAAAACCAAAAACGCAGACTTGGAGGCTGCTGTTGCAAGTGGAGCACTCACAGAAGCTAAAGCGGTGCAACTCGCATCATTAAGGGAGGAACTTGCTACCCGTCTGTCTGTCCTTAAATTGAAAGAAGAAGAAGCCATAGCAGAACATACGTCTGCATTGACTACCTTTAATGCTGCCAAACAAACATCCGATGTGGCTAATGACAAGCTTGAAAAGATGAATGCTTTGTATGAAGCTGCGTTGGCACAAGGCGATGCTTCTTACGAACAGTATGCTATGGAACAATTGCAGACAGCTTCTGCCAATGCCAATACCGCTTCTACTGCATTGAATACAGCGGAAAAAAATCTGAATGCTGTATCATCCAAAAGAAAGGCTGCATCCGAAGCTGTTGATACTATGGCAATGCAAGCGAATACCGTTGCTAATCATGCAAACACTGCTTCAATGAATATAATGAAGCTGGCTGGCATTCAGCTAACTACAATGTTAAAGAGTATGTGGGCTACATTGATGGCTAATCCTCTTTTTCTTGTGGCAGGTGCTGTTACTGGACTCGCATTTGCTATTTACAAGGTTGCTACTGCTGAAACAGAAGCCGAAAAAGCAACTCGTATGTATAATGAGGCTCTTGATGAGCAACAAAAGAAGCAGGATAAATATAAAGAGAATATAGATTCTCTCATTAAAGCTATAGACGACAATAATAAGTCAGAAGGTGAGAGATTGCAGGCATTTGAAGCATTAAAAGCTGAATACCCTACTGTGCTGAATAATCTTCTTACGGAAGCCGAATATTTGAAGGAGATAGCCAAGTATAAAAAACTCATAGCAGAAGAAGATAATAATAGAGCAAAGCAATCAGATGAGGAAATTCTTGAAGAGGCTAAACGCAAACTGAAATATTATCAAAATGAGCGTAGAAATGGTACATCCACAACATTAGTTGATATGGACGGTAACGGTTGGGCTTCTGATAATGTAGAAGATGCTATTAAGGCACAACAAGAAATAGTAAACAAGGCTATTGCAAAAGTTGCCAGCCATGACGTGTCCTCATTCCTTGGCAACATCAAGGATATGAAAGACAATGATATTGTATCCACTATCAGTGGAATTACAACATCATTACAAGCACTTGGCAAAAGCGGCGATGATGCAATCGCCATCGTTACAGAACTTGGTGGAGAATTTTCCAAAGCTCAATTATCGACTATTAAGAATGCTCTTGAAACAGAACAAAAGTCACGTTCCGGTGAAAAGAACACAGGGAAGGAATGGATTGAAAAATACAAGAATGCCTATCTCGCAGCTAGAAAGGAGCTTGACGATTTTCTTAACACGGAAAATGAATTGGCTGAGGTTGAATATGAGAGAAGGTTAAAGGAGCTTACAGACGCCAAAGATGAAGCCGAAAAGAAGTATAAAAACGTAGGTGGTATTACTGGTTCCAAACAAGAAAACCAAGCCGACAAGCTTCGCCAAGAGCAAGAAAAGTTAAACGAACTCCAAACCAAAAACGCCAAAGACCTTGCCCGTAAATTAGAAGACCTATACTTTAGCGCAGAGCAGGCAGGAATTGACGCCTTGGAAGATGGCAGCAAGAAAACACTTGCTCAAATGGAATTGAACCATGAGAAAGAGTTATTCGCCATAGATAGGGAAAAGAAAGAATTGATTCAAGCTAAGGTAAATGCTGCCAAAGCAGAATTTGATGCAGAGGAAAGTATTAAAGCCGCCAAGAATCCAAACTATAAGAAACAAACGTTTGATTCTTCCGGCATTGGCTTGTCAGACAACGAAAGCATATCTTTTGATAACAAATATAAAGCTGCACTTGATAAGCAGGCAAAAGAGCGTCAGGCGTATTATAATGCTGAAAAGCAGTCTATGAACGACTATCTCGCTGCGTATGGTACATACATTGAGAAAAGAAATGCCATCATAGCACAGGGCGAAGAACGGAAGAAAGGGGAAAATGATTGGGAACGGAAAACCATTGATGAAGAAACCAAGAAAGCTCTTTCTGACTTGGATATTGAAGCCAACAAGAAAACCTCTGCCGTCAGTAAGCTATTCGATGATATGCGTGAACGTACCGTTTCTGATATGCATGCCATTGCTGATGAAGCAGAACGAGCATTCCAATTCCTGCAATCAGGTGAATGGGATGAAAAGAATGGATTGGAATTTGGCATCACTAAGGAAACTTTTGATATTCTGCGCAAATCACCCGAAGAACTTGAAAAGATACGCAAGGGAATCAAAGATATTCGCAATGAAGCCGACCAATCCGATACCGCTTTCAATAAGATGGCTACCGGACTAAAGAAAGTGTTTTCTTCCGGTTCTGACAGTAAGAAGCTGAAAGAAGGATTGGGAGAAATTGAGAATGGTTTTAACGATGTTATGCAGGTAGCCGGTTTTCTCTCTGATACGCTTTCCAGTCTTGGAGATTCTTTAGGAAGTGATGCTTTAAATGGAGCGTCAGAAGGAATAAATGTTGCTATGGATGCTGCAAGTTCCGCAATGTCCGGTGCGAAAGCCGGTGCGATGTTCGGACCATGGGGAGCTGCTGCCGGTGCCGCTATCGGTCTTGTCTCCTCTCTCGGTTCTTCACTCGCCAAACTGCATGATGCCAAACATGAGAAAAACATTCAGAAGATTCAGAACCAGATTGAAGTTCTTGAAAAAAGCTATGAAAAATTAGGCGATTCAGTAGAAAAGGCTTATTCCAAAGATGCGTCTAATATGATAAACCAGCAAAACAAGTTGCTTGAACAGCAAAAAGTGCTGATACAAAACCAAATTAAAGAGGAAAAAGACAAGAAAAAAACTGATTGGGACAGAATCAAGGAATGGGAAGGGCAAATAGATGAGATAAATGCCCTGATTGAAGATAACAAGGAAAAAGCTGTTGATGCAATATTCGGCGAAGATTTAAAAAGTGCTATCAACAATTTCGCAGATGCTTATGCTAATGCGTGGACTTCTGGTGAGGACAAAGCTAAATCGGCTAAGGATGTAGTTAAGAATATGATGCGGCAGATGGTTACTGAATCCATTAAAGCGGCTATACAATCATCCAAAGCAATGGAGGATATTCGTAAGAAGCTACAAGAATTTTACTCTGACAATGTCCTAGACGAATGGGAGCAAAATTACATCTACGATATGGCAGAAGAACTCCAAAAGGAACTTGACAAACAGTTTGGATGGGCTGACGGACTGATGAAAGATGAAGAATCTTCCACTTCGCAATCTTCTACATCCAGAGGTTTTGGCACTGAAATGACCCACGAGGATGCCGGAGAACTGAGCGGACGTTTCACCGCCTTGCAGGTAGCCGGAGAAGAGATAAAGAATGCTATGATTTCCATGCTTGCTATCGCTAATACGTTATCTGTTTCGGTGAACAGTAATGGAGCTGTACTCATAGAAATCAAAAATCTTATGATAACATCAAATGGCTACTTAGAGGATATCGCCAAATATACCAAGGAATTAATAGGTTTCAAGCAAACCATTGCAAACATAGAAAACAGTGCCAAATCAATGGCTGGTAAATAGAGGAAAGTATGAATACTGTTAATGAAATAATGCAATCAGCTTCTTTACTTGGAGCTTGCAACAAATCGAATGAAATAAGTGATTGGAAAAGCCTTGTATGGCTATTCTTTACACCACAAGGGCGTGAGTTTTGCGAAGAAAACAACTTCCCTTCCCTTGAACAATTCAGAGGAATGGATGGCAGGATTGCTGATTATGGAGTGTTAGTTGATGCTGGAAGAATAAGTCTGGAAAATGAAGAAAAGATTGCACTTATTGGAAATACCGATGCTGAACTATCATTCACAGATAACGCCAAAGTCCACAAAGTGATTCTTATGCACGGAGCAACAGCTCATATAGTTGCATCTAATTATGTTGTTTTACTGATAGTAAACATTGGGAATTGTAAAGTAATCACAGACAAGGATGAAACAGTGGTGATATTATGAAAGAGGAATTGTATATAAACGGAAAGGACGCTTATGTTACGTGGGGAATAAGCATGGATGAAACATCATTATCTGCATTGATGACACCTGCGCCCAATAAAGCTTTAATAGAAAATAAAAGCAGACTGGAGCATGGGAAACGCGTAATTGCCTCTAATCCGAAAAAAGATGAACGTAATTTGATTTTGCAGATTAATATCACTGCACCTGACAAAGATACTTTCTTTGCAAGATATGACAGCTTTTGTAATGAGCTTGATTCAGGTGTACTTGACATAAAAACCAAATATCAGCCAGCAACTGTGTATAGAACAGTATATCAGTCATGCCAACAGTTTAGCCAATTCATGCAAGGTATTGGTAAATTCATCTTGAAATTAAATGAACCCAATCCGAAAAATAGAAATGCTTAGAATATTTTATTTGAAAAACAAATAAAAATATTAATTTTGTATCAATATCGTATGGAGATGTACGAAACTCAATATGGAACAAATAGACATCAAAGACATATCCGGAAACATCCGCTTCTCCACACTTTCTGACGGCAAGCGCAAATTCCTCTTAATGAAAGAGGACTACATCACTGTGAAGTTCAATCTCGAAGAACCCATCTTTTTCAAACTTGGGGACTACGTAGATTGTGACTTCGGTCTATTCGAGATATGCGATATTCAAAAGCCTACATATAATACATCCACTGGTGGTTACGATTACGAACTCCGTCTGGATGCCTACTACTGGAAATGGAAAAACAAAATCTTCAAATATACCCCAGAAGTGGCAGGGCAAGAGGCGTCTTGGAATCTCACCGCTTCGCTTGATGTCCATGTTGGTATGGTCCTTAGAAATTTGAAAGCTCTTGGTTATAAGTATAAAGGACGGGATTTTGAATTTTCCATTGACAGTAGTGTAGAGAATAAGCCTCTTTTGATGAGTTACGACAATATCAATATCCTTGATGCCTTGTTCTCTATGGGAGCTAAAGACAAGTGGAGCTGTGATGTGTGGATAACAGAGAACATCATCCACTTTGGACGGTGTGAGTTCGGTGACCCTGTGGACTTCGAGCAAGGTATAAATGTGCAGGAAATGACACATTCCGATTCGCAGTCTGATTACGCCACGAGAATCTACGCTTTCGGTTCTACAAGAAACATACCTTCCAACTATCGTCCTGTTGATGAGAGTATTGTTGTGAATGGAGTTGTACAGAAACGCCTTATGCTTCCTGTTGACACTCCTTGCATAGACGCATATCCTGATATGAACATTAAGGAAGCGGTTGAACAGGTGGTTGTGTTTGATGAAATCTTTCCCCGAAGAACGGGCACGATGTCGGATATTACCACGAAAGAATACACCGACAAGATAGAAAATGCGGACGGAACAACTACCGAAGA
>SKEY01001263.1_pt1 | contig 33970 bp, 32 predicted proteins | sample 4843871 | NCBI WGS metagenome assembly SKEY01 (sample SAMN11008797, study PRJNA524170) | human gut metagenome | biome: Human fecal sample; material: Feces; isolation source: fecal sample from pouch patient p36 | host: Homo sapiens | place: Israel: Tel-Aviv | collected 2016-12-04 | reverse complement strand
TTATTACACCATTTGAAGAAGAATATTCAGCTAAAGTCACTTTAGATTTAGGTAATAGTTCTGATCGATTTACTAAACTAAAAAATAATAAAAAAGCGAATATTGATGTTATTGAGCTATCACAAGCTAATTCAACAGAAGGTAATACATCAGATATGTTTGAAAAAGTAAGTGAAAAAGAAGTCCCAAATTTGGCGGAATTAACAGATGGAGCAAAAGAAGTCTTTGAAAATGGTGGGGGTATTCCAATTGCTGTAAATAGTATCGGGATTATTTACGATAAGGAAAAAATCGGCAAAGAAATTACGAGCTGGGATGATCTTTGGGATTCTGCTTTAAAGGGGAAAATCTCAGTTCCTGATATTTCAACAACAGCGGGACCATTAATGTTATATGTAGCAAGTGATCATGCTAAAACAGATATTACATCGGATAAAGGTGAGGCAGCATTTTCAGAAATGAAAAATTTAAAGCCTAATGTAACAAAAACTTATACAAAATCGTCAGATTTGGCGAACATGTTTCAAGCAGGAGAAATTGAGGCAGCAGTTGTAGCTGATTTTGCAGTTGATATTATCAAATCATCTTCTGATACTCTAGAGTATGTTGTTCCAAAATCAGGAACTTACGCAAATTATAACACTATTAATGTACCGAAAACATCAGCTAATAAAGAATTAGCATATAAATTTATTAATTATAGAATTAGTGAAGAAAGTCAAAAAACAAAAGCAATCTCTTTAAATGAAGGACCGATTAATAAAAAAGTAACATTATCTGAAGAAGAACAAGGTAATAAAACATACGGTGAAGTTGCTAATAGAGCCAAAATGGTCGATTTTAATTTTGTGAATGACAATTTATCTACTTGGCTAGATCGATGGAATAAAATTATGAACCAATAAAAAGAGGGTATTAGACATGATTGTGGTGGATATTCAAATTAAGGATGTGTCTTTGTTTCAAACTGTGACACAGAAATTTTTAAAAAAAAATGTGTATATAAAAAAAGATAAAATTTATCATATTTCTAATGTTGAAGAAGAAACAATTATAGCTAATACTATTATTGATGGCCAGGGACTGTTTATGGTTCCTGGCTTGATTGATAGTCATATGCATATTGAAAGTTCAATGTGTACACCAGAGAATTTTTCAGATGCAGTTTTACCATTTGGTGTAACAACAGTTATTGCGGATGCACATGAAATTGGTAATGTCTTTGGTAATGAAGGATTGGATTATTTTATGTCAGCTAAAACAGAGCTTGATATCTTTCATGCAATCCCTTCATCAGTTCCGTCAACAACACCGTCTTTAGAAACAACAGGAGGCATAATTGGATTAGGAGAAGTTGAAACATTACTTAGAAATCCAAACGTTATTTGTTTGGGCGAAGCAATGAATTTTAAAGGTATCTCATATGATAGAGAGTCACTCATTGCACAAATTATTCGTTTGGTTCAAGAAAAAAGACCGACAATGCCTCTAGAAGGTCATTGTCCAAAAATTCAAGGAACTGAATTATCTGACTTCTTGTATAGTGGCATCTCATCAGATCATACACATCAATTTCCAGAATCGTTAAAAGAACGAATTGAAAATGGTGTATTTGTCCAATTACAAGCAAAATCACTGACGAAAGAGAATATAGCTGTTATAAAGGAAAATAATTTTTATGAATATGTCAGTATTGTGACCGATGATATCATGGCAGATGAATTGTTAGATGGTCATTTAGATGTTAATTTAAGAAAGGCTGTTGCATGTGGGTTACCAATAGAAAAAGCGATTTATATGACGACTTATACTCCAGCAAGAAGAATGAGTTTGAATGATCGTGGAATCATTGCTCCAGGCAAATTAGCAGATTTTATCTTACTAGACGATTTGGAGACGTTTAATATAAAAACAGTTTATAAAAAAGGTCGAAAAGTCTATGGAACAGATATTGGCAAACAAGACAAAAAAGAGTATGACTATGCGTACTATCCAAGTCATTATTTTGATACATTATCTACTAGAAAGTTGACACTAGATGATGTAACACTAAAAGTTGAGACTGATTTAGAGAAAGTACGTTGCCAGGTCATTCGTAAATTTGAAGTAGGAACGTTTACAGAACCTATTACAAAAGAAATTCCTGTTATTGATGGTTGTTTAGATTGGGAAACTGCAGATTGTTCGCTATTAATTGTGATGGAGAGATATGGAAAGAATCGTAATATTTCTTATTCATTGGTTGAAAAACCGATTGATTCTAAAGGTGCTATTGGAACAACTTGGGCACATGATCATCATAATATTATGATTATGGGAAATACTAAGCAAGACTTACTCAAGGTACAGCACGAGCTACTGGATATAAAAGGTGGTTATTGTGTTTCTTTGAATAATGACATCATTGGGAGTTGTCCGTTGCCATTAGGTGGTATTATTTCAACAGCACCAATTTCAATTCTTGGTTTAAAAGTAAAAGAAATAAGACAAAGTATGAGACAGCTTGGTTATAAAAACATGAATGAAATTATGTCTTTTTCAACGCTATCACTACCAGTTTCACCAGCAATTAAAGTAACAGATATGGGAATGCTTGATACGAAGACTCAAGAATTTTACTCTCTTATACATGAAGAAGATGGGACGTTACTAAATGCAAACACTTATTAAGAATGCATACATATTAACAATGGATGATGAATTTAGTGTGTATGAAAAAGGATATCTTTTAATTGAGAATGACCAAATTAAACAATTAGGACATATGGGAGAAGAACCAATATTAAAAGAAGGTTATCAGGAAGTAGATGCTAATAATAGTATATTACTACCTGGGTTTATTAATCTTCATACTCATTTGGGGATGATTCCTTTTCGATCTTTAGGAGATGATATACCTGATCGATTAAGACGTTTTTTATTTCCATTAGAAAAAGTGATGACAAAGGATTTAGTTTCAACAAGTAGTGAGTATGCCATGGCAGAGCTGATGTTATCTGGGACAACAACAGTTTCTGATATGTATTATTTTGAAGATGCTGTTGCTATGAGCTGTGAAAAAATGAAAATGCGTGGTTTTTTAGGACAAACAATTATTGACATGCCAACATGTGATTATTTAACTGCAGACGAAGCAGTGGAAGGATCTCGTCTATTTATAGAAAAATGGCAAAACTCTGATTTAGTTACACCCATGATTGCGCCACATGCTACTAATACAAATAGTGTTGATATTCTGAAAAAAATAGTGATGATTAGTTCAGAAATGAATTCACCAATTATGATGCATGTTTCAGAAATGGATTACGAACTAGCTAAGTTACAAAAATTATATAAGCAAACTCCTATTGAATTTTTGAAAGAATTAGGTTTCTTAAATTGTCATCTGATTATGGCTCATGGTATTTTATTGAGTGATGAAGAAATTGAACTATTATCAGAATCTAAGGGAAAAGTCAGTGTTGCTCACTGTATTGGAGCGAATACAAAGTCAGCTAAAGGTGTAGCACCTATTAAACAGCTAATTGATAAGGGAGTGACTGTGGGTTTAGGAACAGATGGTCCAAGTAGTGGAAACACTTTAGATATGTTTACTCAAATGAAAATGATGGCCAATTTTCAAAAAACATATTTGAAAGATCGCTCAGCATTTCCTGCAAAAGAAATTGTTGCTTTAGCAACAAAAGGTGGAGCGAAAGCATTAGGAATGAATCATAAAATTGGTAGCTTAGAAGTTGGAAAAAAAGCCGATATGATGTTAATCGAAACCAACTCAGTTAATATGTTTCCTATCTTTGACCCATACTCAGTGTTGGTTTATTCAGCAAACGCTAGTAATGTCGAAAGTACATGGATTAATGGCGAACGTGTTGTTGAGAAAAAGCAATTAGTTGAGCAAGATTTATCAGTATTGCGAAGTAATTTAAATAATCAAATGGATGAGTTTAAAGAAGAAGTTGAAAGAATACAAAGAAGGCCGTATTAATATATGATGTGTATATGAAACTTTAAATGTAAATTTAAGTTATTCAAACTATATTTATATATGATACGGTTTTTTTATATGTTACTAAAATAATGAGTGGCTATGAAGTAAGGTCTAAGGTTTATAATCATATTATATTAATAATATGAGGAGATATGAATATGAATATCAAAAAAGCGGCAGAGATGTTTGACTTGAGTACGGATACATTACGTTATTACGAACGAGTGGGAGTTATTCCTCCAGTCAATCGAAATGAGAGTGGTTATAGAGATTATCAAATAAGAGACTTAAATTGGATTTACTTGGCAAAAAATCTACGTCGTGCAGGCTTATCGATTGAATCGATGATTGAATTTGCACAATTATCTCAATTAAGGGGATTACAAGATATTGATGAAGCTCAAAAACAATTATTACTAGATCAATTGGGTGAACTAGACAAGAAGTTGGCAGAAATGAATGAAGTAAGAGACTTATTAGTCTATAAAATTGATACGTATGATAATCACTTAGCTAAATTTAAAGCTGGCAAGATGACAGATGAGAATATTGAAAAATTATGGGAAAGAAAAAAATAAGTTTTTACTTGCTATGGAGTGAACTCTAAGGTTTATGATAATTTATGTACTAATAAATGTTTAGGAGGACGAGTATATGAACACAATCAAATTAAATAATGGAGTCAAAATGCCACAACTTGGATTTGGTGTTTATCAAATACCATTAGAAGAAACCGCTGAGGCTGTGTATCAAGCCATAAAAGTCGGATATCGGTTAATCGATACTGCAGCTATTTATGGAAATGAAAAAGAAACAGGACAAGGGATTAAACGAGCGATTGAAGAAGGTATCGTCACTCGTAAAGAACTATTCATCACATCTAAATTGTTTATTTTACAAACACCGGAAGAAAAAGCAATGAAAACAATAGAGCATTCACTTTCCATAATGGGATTAGAGTATTTAGATTTATATCTTATTCATCAACCATATGGAGATGTTTATGGAGCTTGGAGAGCCTTAGTGACTGCCCGAAAAGAAGGGAAACTGAGAGCGATTGGCATATCAAATTTTAAATCATCTAAAATGATTGAGTTTGTTGGATTAAATGAAGTAAAACCTCAAATCAATCAAATAGAGGTCAATCCTTGGCATCAACGAATAGACGATCAAGAATGGCATGAAAAATATGATGTTCAAATAGAAGCATGGGCACCATTTGCGGAAGGGAGACATGAATTATTCCAAAATCAAGAATTAGCAGAAATTGGGAAAAAGTATAATAAAACGGTGGGACAAGTGGTATTGCGGTGGTTAATGCAAAGAAATATCATTGCTTTAACAAAATCTGTTCGTCCTGAACGCATGGCAGAAAATTTTAATATTTTTGATTTTGAATTGTCAGAAGAGGACATGAAAAAGATTGCTCAACTAGATAAAAAAGAATCTGCTTTCTTTGATCATGATGAACCTCAACAAGTTGAGTGGTTTATGAAACGAATGTTAGATACAGAAAAAGTAACAGATAAGATTGATAAATTGATATAAATTAATTTTCAAATATATATTATAACTGTGAGCCCAACAGCCTTTTAGGTTGTTGGGCTTTTTTGTGTACACAAAAATAGAAGGGGGAAAAGAGATGTTTGATAGACAAAATCAGTATTACGTGACAAAAGGCGTTCAAGAAGCGGTACCTTATCAACTTCAATATTTTTGTTGGCAGTTGATTTTACAACGGGCAAAAGAAAATGTCCCAACCATGGATTACCTACAAATCATTGAATTCGATGTGGATGCTGAACATGAACTATTAACGATTGTTCATCGCCAAGAAAAACCAGAAGTGAAACAGATATATCATCTTCACTTGTTTGAAGAATACCACTCACTTAGTGTGAAAAAAATATGGGCAATTGATGATGGCTAAGCTCAAACCATGTTACTACCAGAAGAATATTAAGGAGGAAACAAGATGAAAGTAGAAACACATACGATAAAAAATGAAGTCTTTTTGAATGATGACAGAAAGAATCGTTACTTACTACAACGGACATGGGGATCAAAAAACCAAGCGATTGTCGCATTGATTACCTTGAAACCAGTTTCAGTGAGCGAGGGTAGAAAATGATCTAACTATCATGTTGATTCAAAACCATGTGGTTGAGATGGGATATCAAGGCTATTTAGTTGCGAACCTTGTCTCAGGGATTGATTCGTCAAAGAAACTATCTGAAACATTACTGGATAGGATAGGGAAACAGAAGATGAATTATTGAAAGAAGTATTAAACAAAAAAGAGGTCCAACAAATCATCGTAGGCTGTGGGTCAGCAGTGACACAAAAAGGATTTGCGCAGGAACGGTTGAAAGAGATTCTATCTTTATTAACTAAGACAAACCAACACAAAGTGGTGGCGATTGTAGATGACGACAATCACCCTATTCATCTACTTGTCCCAAGTATTCGAAATCAACCATGGACATTGAAAAAAATCAAACTATAAGGAGAGAAAAGAATGACTATATTACCAAGTAAACGCGTATCAATTGTGAGCCTATCATTAGTAAAAGAATCCAGTCTGTTATATGGTCCAAGACGTTGTCAAACGTCAGATGATGCGTATGAATTGATTCGACCATTCATAGAAAATAAGGATAGAGAACATTTAGTGAACATTGGCTTAAATAGTAAGAATGAACCGACGGTGGTTCATTTGGTTCATATCGGGACAGTAAATCAAAGTATCGCAGTACCTCGAGATATATTAAAATCAGTTTTATTATCAAATGCAACTCTTTTGATGATTGGACACAATCATCCGAGTGGTGATCCGACCCCGTCTTTAGCGGATGAACGTTTAACTGAAAAACTCTATAAAGCGAGTGAGTTATTTGGAATTGAATTACTCAACCACTTAATTATTGGAGATGAGTGTTACTACTCATTTCGTGAACATCAAAAATTAGGATGAACAGCCGTTATATATTGATAGTGAGGAAAGGAGCAGAAAAATGGATTGGAAAGAATGGTATGAACAGGAAACTGGGAAACAAACAAAACAAGAGTAGTGGTCAGGAGAAACCGTGGAGTTGGGAAAAGACGAGCTATCTCCTGAGTTAATACCAATAAGATTGCTTAGATAGACTATCAGAGCCCCTAACAGTCTCTTTTTATGGCTATGGGGTAGATGATGTGATATACGTAATGCCACTAAAAGACTCATATCAGGTGGTATATGGATTATTACAAGGTCCTAAAGTAGTGGCAGCCATTATCGTGGAGTGTGATGGAAATGAATAACTATCGACAAGTGATTATAGCATGTCTGAAACAAGTCATCGCGACATTAACTGAAAAGGAGGACAGAGAATGAATCAATGGGTGAAATTTTGTTTAACAGTTGGGACAACGATTATTTGTGAGGTGATTTGGTGAATCGATAGTAAAAGCTAATGGAATGACTGTCTGACAAATAGGGTGTCAATGTCAGTGACAATAGGGTGGACAAGCGAACAGGCAATGGCCAAAGAAACCCGATACACTAATATTAATTGATGGGAAGGAGGGTGACTTTATGTGACGAAAGAACTAAGTAGTTTGAATGAGGTGTATCAAACAATTGCGAAGGTCACGTCATTAGATGATGTGTTACGATTATATCAAGAGTTTAAAGGCTTGACGATCACATTTCCAACCAAACTGATTAGTGCAGATTATGTGAAACCGTATCTTAAAAAAGAAACACAAAAAGGCCAACAATTATGGATGTATTTGCTTATTTTTTTAAACTTTGCAACACAACCTTTAGTAGATATTCTTCTTGTAAATCCTTTAAAAGCATAAAAAAACTCTCTTATCAATTATTAAATAATTGATAAGAGAGTTCTAGAACAGTTGTAGGTCAAGTATTCCAAGAATAGCTGCTAGTTTAACTTTATTGAGTATACCAATTTTAGCTGTAGCTATTGTTCTAAGTAAGTTAACAGCGAGATCAATTCTGATTATTCCCACTCAACAGTTGCAGGTGGTTTACTTGTAATATCATACACGATACGATTAACGTGATCGACTTCATTTACGATGCGAACTGAGATTTTTTGTAATAAGTCCCAATCAATACGAGCAAAGTCAGCAGTCATACCGTCAATTGATGTAATCGCACGGATACCGATAGTGTAGTCATAAGTACGACCGTCTCCCATAACCCCAACAGAACGGATACCTGGTAAAACAGTAAAGTATTGCCAAATGTCACGATCTAAACCAGCATTTGCGATTTCTTCACGTAAGATAGCGTCACTTTCACGCACAATTTCTAATTTTTCTTCAGTGATTTCGCCTAAGACACGGATACCTAATCCAGGACCAGGGAATGGTTGACGCCATACGATTGAGTCTGGCATGCCAAGTTCAGTACCTAACGCACGAACTTCGTCTTTAAATAATGTGTTTAATGGTTCAATTAATTTGAAGGCCATGTCTTCAGGAAGTCCACCAACGTTATGATGTGATTTGATCACTTCAGCTGTATCAGTTCCACTTTCGATAACATCTGTATAAAGTGTTCCTTGAGCTAAGAATTCAATCCCATCAAGTTTTGCTGCTTCATCATCAAATAAGTAGATAAATTCATTACCAATGATTTTACGTTTTTGTTCAGGGTCAGATACACCTTTTAATTTATCTAAGAAGCGATCTTTTGCGTCCACTTTAATGATGTTTAATCCAAATTTCCCACCTAAACTTTCCATAACTTGGTCAGCTTCACCTTTACGTAATAAACCATGGTCAACGAAGATACAAGTTAATTGATCCCCAATAGCACGTTGTAATAATACCCCAACGACACTTGAGTCAACCCCACCTGATAAAGCAAGTAAGACTTTTTTGTCTCCAACTTGCTCGCGGATTTTAGCGATTTCGATATCAATAAAGCTATCCATTGACCAATCACCTTTACATCCACAGATGTCAAAAGCAAATTGACGTAGCATATCGTTACCATTGATTGAATGACGAACTTCTGGATGGAATTGAACAGCATACATTTTTTTCGCATGATTTTCCATAGCAGAGATTGGACAGTTTTCACTTGTTGCTGTAACAGTGAATCCTTCAGGTACTTCAGTAACTAAGTCACCATGGCTCATCCAAACTTGTTGTTCTTCCGGTAGAGAATCAAATAAAGTTGATTCGTTTGTTAGAGATAATACAGCTTTACCATATTCGCGGCTATTAGCTTCAGAAACAACGCCACCTAATTTGTGTGTCATTAATTGCATACCATAACAAATGCCTAAAATAGGAATGCCTAATTCAAATATTTCGGGGTCAATATTAAAACTTCCATCATCATACACACTGTTTGGTCCACCAGAGAAAATAATTCCTTTAGGAGCAATTTCTTTGATTTCTTCAGCAGTAATTTTGTGGCTCAATAATTCTGAGAATACGCCCAATTCACGAATACGTCGAGTGATTAATTGGTTGTACTGGCTACCAAAATCTAACACTATAATCTTTTCCATATCTTTAAGTTCAGATACTTTCGTCACTTACTTCACCTTTTCTTTCTATATATTAATATTATTAAAACTTACGTAAATAAATTTCATCAATCTCGTGATTTTGTGCTTTGTGCAAGATAACATCTGCACGGCTACGAGTTGGTAAAATAAACTCATTGAGGTTTTTTAGATTGACATCTTTCCACACACGACGAGCCATCGCTAATGCATCTTCACGCGGACCATTAGCATATTCATAATAATAATTAGTTTTATCGTTTTTTGCAAGAACCAATAAATCTTCGAAGCGTTTTAAATACCAACTTTCAATCAGTTGTGGATCAGCATCGACATAGACTGAAAAGTCGAAGAAATCACTGATATAAATGTGTTGATTCGCTGGAAGTTGTAGGACGTTAATCCCTTCAACTATCAAGATATCAGGTTGCGAAATTGTTTCAAATTCCCCGGGAATAATATCATAGACCTCATGAGAATAGGTAGGGATTTTTAAATTATCTCCACCGTTTTTAACAGCATTTAAAAAAGATAATAATTTTTCCATATCATAACTTTCAGGAAATCCTTTTTTATTTAAAATACCTCGTTTGGTTAATTCATCAGTAGAATATAAAAAACCATCCGTTGTGATGAGTTGGACATGACGTCTTTTAAAAATACGAGAGAGCATCATTTGTAGTAAACGAGCTGTCGTGCTTTTTCCAACGGCCACACTACCAGCAACACCAATGATAAATGGAGAAGGAGGTAAAAACTTCTGCATGAATAACCCTTTACTTAGATGTAGTGATTCATATTCCTTCATATATATATTGATTAAATGAGTCAGTGGAATATAAATATCCTGTACGTCTTGTAAGGAAATAGTATCGTTGTAACTTTTAATTTGTTGCAGTTCTTCATCCGTTAATGGTGCAGTACCATTACGATAAAAACCTTGCCACTCATCACGAGTTAAATGATAGAAATTTGTTTTTTCATCCATGAGTCGACTCCTCTACTTATCATCTTCAATCAGATTAGGTAATTGTTGAGAGATATATTGACCTAATTCTTTATTAAATGATAGTTCTCTTAGTCTATTTTCTCGTCGCTTATTGTATCCTTTATGAATCATTTTTTCTTCAATAGATTCAGGTATAATCGCAGGAACGCTTGTAAAGGTCTCATCCACTTTTACAACAACAAATGTCATAAAACAGGTTGCAGCTAAATAGTGTTGTCCTGTGTTTAAGTTTTCGCCAGTTACTTTGACAAAAACTTCCATTGATTTTTTACCAGTACCTGAAACATATGCTTCAACCGTTACAGCATCATTTTCATAGATAGGATGTAAAAAATCTAAACTATCAGTTGATGCTGTCATTGTTGGAATACGGCAGTGGCGAGAAACAGCAATAGAAGCTGTGTCATCGATTAAAGACATTAGTTTTCCTCCAAATAAGGCACCGAATGAGTTAAGATCATTAGGAAATACGCGATGAGTTTGAATAGCGTAAGATTCCTTGCATTTTTTTTCATTTGGTAGTGATACAAACACGTTAAAAACTCCTTTTTTCGTGGTATGATATTATAAAGTCTAACTGATTATATCATAGATAAACGCTGAGATAATGAAATGAGGTTTGAAAGATGAAAAAAATAATATTATTCGGTGATAGTATTACTGCAGGTTATAAAAATGGTGAAATTGACATTGTTTTAAATACAAAGATCGAACAGTTGTTAAATAAAAAAGTTAAGATTATAAATGCGGGAATTCCTGGTGATACCTCTAAGGGTGCGATTAGTCGTTATCAAGATCATGTCGTGTCTTATGAGCCAGATATTGTGACGATTTTCTTTGGGGCAAATGATGCTGAAAAACTTTCAGGTATTTCATTATTACAATATGAAGAGAATTTAACTTACTTAGTGGAACAGATTGGTGCAAAAAAGGTCGTGTTGATTGGCCCACCTTATGCTCATCAAATGATGTATCGAAATGAACGCCCACTAGTTGATTTGATGCAATACAATAATGCGGTCCAACGAGTTGCTAAATTATTTAACATAAGCTACATTGATTTATTGGGAGAAATGATTGCCTCTGAAACCCCAACAAGTTATTTACAATCTGATGGATTACATTTTTCAGAAGATGGGTATAATTTATTAGCAAAATTAATAGTAGACACAATTAAAGAAAGAGTGTGAAAAATGACAGCACATTATTATACAAACAAACCTGAAACGGCTCATGACAGGAAAACGTTGACGTACCCATTATTAGGAAAAACATATCAGTTTATTACCGACAGCAATGTTTTTTCAAGAGATAAAGTGGATTTTGGTTCACGCGTTTTAATAGAAGCTTTTTCAGATGATGATTTACCAGAGGGGGACATATTAGATGTCGGCTGTGGTTATGGTCCTATTGGTTTATCTTTAGCAGATTCAACTAAACGCCATGTGCATATGGTTGATGTAAACGAGCGTGCGATGGAATTAGCAAGAGAAAACGCTGAATTAAATGGAATAACAAATACGGAAGTGTATGAATCAAGTGTCTATGATTCAGTGACAAAACAAGATTTTTCAGCTGTTGTAAGTAACCCTCCAATACGTGCAGGAAAAAAAATTGTGCATAGAATTATAGAAGGCGCGAAAGAACATTTACAACCAAATGGTACCTTAACGATTGTTATTCAGAAAAAACAAGGTGCACCGAGCGCGAAGAAAAAAATGGAAGAAGTCTTTGGACAAGTTGAGGTAATTACAAGTTCAAAAGGATATTACATTTTTAAAAGTTATAAAATATAACGTTAAATCCGAACGATTTAATACATAGGAAGCTATTCAAAAAAAGATTTAACGAACGTATTGCGTATGGATAGGAAAAAAGTGGGATAAAAAAATCAGTGAAAATCATTATAATGAAATAGCAGTTCCGTTTAGAGATGGTTTGTTATGAGACTTATACTCCGTTTTGTGTCTATAAGTCAGAACGCGTGTTTAACACACTGTTTTAGTATGAGTAAGGGCATATGAACAACAGGTTCCGATATAATGAAAAGAAAAGAACATTTAGTTGTTTATCTAATGACTTATCTAGGGGAATAGGATTAGGTAAGCAGGGAACGCCAGTCTTGATTAATTGACTCATGTAACTATTTTTTGTAGGGGAAAAATAGTTACGGGTAAGTTTGTTATGAGGGATTGTTTTATGGGGGATGAGCTAGAAGAGATTCTAGCTTTTTTTTATTGGAAAATGTTGACAAATAAGTTTTTTTACGCTAGAATGGTTAGTTGCAGAAACCTTTATGTTTTGAATGTTGAAGGCGATGAAATATTGTCCATATGCCTTTATTTTATAGGAAAACAAAAATAGAACGACCATATCAAGATATGTTCAACGTCTATTTTTGGTTTTTTTTTACTTTAAAACACATAAGTAATTAAATTGTTATATTTTTTTAACATTTGTAACATAAGGTATTTTTGAAAAAACTCAGAGGGGTGACTAATTTGGTTGGACACGTAGTGAAATACGGAAAACACCGAGAAAGACGTAGCTATTCTAGGATTAGTGAAGTACTAGAATTGCCAAACTTAATTGAAATTCAAACTGATTCTTATAAGTGGTTTTTAGATGAAGGTTTACGCGAAATGTTTGAGGACATTATGCCAATTACAGATTTTAGCGATAAATTATCATTAGAATTTGTCGATTACGAAATGAAAGAACCAAAGTATACAGTTGAGGAAGCTCGCGCACATGATGCTAACTACTCAGCTCCTATCCACGTAACATTACGTTTGGATAATCAAGTGACAGGAGAAATCAAGTCGCAAGAAGTGTTCTTTGGAGATTTCCCACTAATGACAGAGATGGGAACATTTATTATCAATGGTGCTGAGCGTGTAGTGGTATCACAGTTAGTAAGATCACCCGGAGTTTATTTCAATGAGAAGAAAGAAAAAAATGGACATGAGGGATTTGGAACAACTGTTATTCCTAACCGTGGTGCATGGTTAGAGCTTGAAACAGACGCGAAAAACCTTTCTTATGCTCGTATTGATAGAACAAGAAAAATTCCTTTAACAGTATTAGTTAGAGCATTAGGATTTGGTTCAGATACGACTATTACAGAAATTTTTGGTGAAAGCGAAAGTTTACAATTAACAATTGAAAAAGATATTCATAAAAATTCTAGCGATTCTCGTACGGAAGAAGCGTTAAAAGATGTTTATGAAAGACTTCGTCCAGGCGAGCCAAAGACTGCTGAAAGTTCAAGAAACTTATTGAACTCTCGTTTCTTTGATCCAAAACGTTACGACTTAGCAGCAGTTGGTCGTTACAAAGTAAATAAAAAATTAAGCCTTAAAACACGTTTGTTAAACCAAACGTTAGCTGAAACATTAGTTGATCCTGAAACTGGAGAAATCCTTGTAGAAAAAGGAACAGTTATCACGCATACAGTGATGGATGAATTAGAAAAACATTTAGATAATGGTTTAAACAACGAAACATACTATCCAAGTGAAGATGGTGTTGTAACTGAACCAATGACTGTTCAAGTCATTAAAGTTGTGTCACCAAAAGACCCTGAACGTGTTGTAAACGTCATTGGTAACGGTCAACTTGATGCAGATGTAAGAACAATTCGTCCTGCTGATATTGTGGCTACGATCAGTTACTTCTTAAACTTAATGGAAGATATTGGAAAAGTAGACGATATTGACCATTTAGGAAACCGTCGTATTCGTTCGGTTGGTGAGTTATTACAAAATCAATTCCGTATCGGGTTATCTCGTATGGAACGTGTGGTTCGTGAAAGAATGTCTATCCAAGACACTGAAACACTAACACCACAACAATTGATTAACATTCGTCCAGTTGTGGCATCTATGAAAGAATTCTTTGGTTCTTCTCAGTTATCACAATTCATGGATCAAACTAATCCATTAGGTGAGTTAACGCATAAACGTCGTCTATCAGCTTTAGGACCTGGTGGTTTAACACGTGACCGTGCTGGATATGAAGTACGTGACGTGCATTACTCACATTATGGTCGTATGTGTCCGATTGAAACACCTGAGGGACCAAACATCGGGTTAATCAATAGTTTATCAAGTTATGCGAAAGTAAATAAATATGGTTTCATCGAAACACCATATCGTCGTGTTGACCGTGAAACAAAACGTGTTACAGAACATATTGATTACTTAACAGCTGACGAGGAAGACCATTACATGGTAGCGCAAGCGAACTCTCCATTAAATGAAGATGGTACGTTTGCAGAAGACTTAGTTATGGCTCGTATTCAAAGTGAGAACTTAGAAGTATCAGTTGATAAAGTTGACTACATGGACGTTTCACCTAAACAAGTAGTTGCGGTAGCGACAGCATGTATTCCTTTCTTGGAAAACGATGACTCTAACCGTGCACTTATGGGAGCGAACATGCAACGTCAGGCAGTACCTCTGATTCAACCACGTTCTCCACTTGTTGGAACTGGTATGGAATACAAAGCTGCCCATGACTCAGGAGCAGCACTTTTATGTAAACATGATGGTGTCGTTGAATACGTTGATGCACGTGAAGTACGTGTTCGTCGTAATGACGGTGCTTTAGATAAATATAATGTGATTAAATTCCACCGTTCAAATGCTGGTACAAGTTATAACCAACGCCCTATCGTTAGAAAAGGTGAAATCGTTGAAAAAGGCGATACACTAGCTGACGGTTCTTCTATGGAAGAAGGGGAAATGGCATTAGGACAAAACGTTTTAGTAGCATTCATGACTTGGGAAGGTTACAACTATGAAGATGCGATTATTATGAGTCGCCGATTAGTTAAAGATGATGTGTACACATCTATTCATATTGAAGAATACGAATCAGAAGCACGTGACACAAAATTAGGGCCTGAAGAAATTACTCGTGAGTTACCAAACGTTGGGGAAGATGCACTTAAAAACTTAGACGAAATGGGTATTATCCGTATCGGTGCTGAAGTAAAAGATGGTGATTTACTTGTTGGTAAAGTCACTCCTAAAGGGGTAACAGAATTATCAGCAGAAGAACGTCTATTACATGCAATCTTCGGAGAAAAAGCTCGTGAAGTTCGTGACACCTCTCTACGTGTTCCACATGGTGGAGGCGGTATTGTTCATGATGTTAAAATCTTTACTCGTGAAGGCGGAGATGAGTTATCTCCAGGTGTTAACATGTTAGTTCGTGTGTACATCGTTCAAAAACGTAAAATTCATGAAGGAGATAAGATGGCCGGTCGTCATGGTAATAAAGGGGTAGTATCTCGTATTATGCCAGAAGAAGATATGCCATTCTTACCAGATGGTACACCAGTTGATATCATGTTAAACCCATTAGGGGTACCTTCTCGTATGAACATTGGACAAGTATTAGAGTTGCATTTAGGTATGGCAGCTCGCTCGTTAAACATCCATGTTGCAACACCAGTATTTGATGGGGCAAATGAAGAAGATGTATGGAGTACTGTTGAAGAAGCAGGACTTGCTCGCGACGCTAAGACTGTTCTTTATGATGGACGTACAGGTGAACCATTTGATAACCGTATTTCTGTAGGTGTAATGTACATGCTGAAACTTGCTCACATGGTTGACGATAAGTTACATGCTCGTTCTATTGGACCTTACTCACTAGTTACACAACAACCACTTGGTGGTAAAGCACAATTTGGTGGACAACGTTTTGGAGAGATGGAAGTTTGGGCTCTTGAAGCATACGGAGCAGCTTACACTTTACAAGAAATCTTGACTTATAAATCAGATGACGTTGTAGGTCGTGTGAAAACTTACGAATCTATCGTTAAAGGTGAACCAATTCAAAAACCAGGTGTTCCTGAATCATTCCGCGTACTTGTTAAAGAGTTACAAGCTTTAGGATTAGACATGCGAGTATTAGATGCAGACGATCAAGAGATTGAATTACGTGATATGGATGATGAGGACGATGATTTGATTACTGTTGATGCCTTAGCAAAATATGCTAAAGAGCAAGAAGAAAAAGCATTAGCAGAAAAATCGTTGAAAGATGCACAAGAAAACCAAGAATAATCCAGCTGAATTATTCTGACAGACAAAGAAACGGAGGGACATCTTTTGATCGATGTAAATAAATTTGAAAGTATGCAAATTGGACTAGCTTCTTCTGAAAAAATTAGAAGCTGGTCATATGGTGAAGTGAAAAAACCAGAGACAATAAACTACCGTACTTTAAAACCAGAACGTGATGGTCTTTTCTGCGAGCGTATTTTCGGTCCTACTAAGGATTGGGAATGTGCTTGTGGTAAATATAAACGTATCCGTTATAAGGGAATCGTTTGTGACCGCTGTGGGGTTGAGGTAACACGTTCTAAAGTTCGTCGTGAACGTATGGGTCATATCGAACTTGCAGCTCCAGTAACACATATTTGGTATTTTAAAGGAATTCCTAGTCGTATGGGTCTTGTATTAGATATGAGTCCTAGAGCATTAGAAGAAATCATTTATTTTGCTTCTTATGTAGTCACAGATCCAGGTGACACTAACTTGGAATTAAAACAACTTCTAACTGAACGTGAATACCGTGAAAAACGTCAGCAATATGGCCAAGCATTTAAAGCTGGTATGGGTGCTGAAGCAATCAAACGTTTATTAGAACAAGTTGATTTAGAAAAAGAAGTCGCTGAATTAAAAGAAGAATTGAAAAAAGCGTCTGGGCAAAAAAGAACGCGTGCTATTCGTCGTTTAGATATCTTAGAAGCATTCCGTACATCAGGAAATGATCCTGACTGGATGGTAATGGACGTTGTACCAATTATTCCGCCAGATTTACGTCCGATGGTTCAATTAGAAGGTGGACGTTTTGCAACAAGTGATTTGAATGACTTATACCGTCGTGTCATTAACCGTAATAACCGTTTGAAACGTTTATTAGACTTAAATGCACCAGGAATTATTGTTCAAAATGAAAAACGTATGCTTCAAGAAGCGGTAGATGCGTTAATTGATAATGGTCGTCGTGGCCGTCCAGTAACTGGACCAGGTAATCGTCCACTTAAATCGTTATCTCATATGTTGAAAGGGAAACAAGGTCGTTTCCGTCAAAACTTATTAGGTAAACGTGTTGACTACTCAGGTCGTTCAGTTATCGTTGTTGGCCCTTTCTTAAAAATGTACCAATGTGGGTTGCCAAAAGAAATGGCAATTGAATTATTCAAACCATTTGTGATGCATGAATTAGTTAAACGTGAAATTGCAAGCAACATTAAAAATGCAAAACGCCAAATCGAACGTCAAGAAGACGCTGTTTGGGATGTATTAGAAGATGTGATCAAAGAACACCCTGTATTACTTAACCGAGCACCGACTCTACATAGACTTGGTATCCAAGCGTTTGAGCCAGTTTTAGTTGAAGGACGCGCGATTCGTCTTCACCCATTAGTATGTGAGGCGTATAATGCCGATTTCGATGGGGACCAAATGGCGGTTCACGTTCCATTAAACGAAGAAGCTCAAGCTGAAGCACGTATGTTAATGCTTGCTGCTCAAAACATCCTTAATCCAAAAGATGGTAAACCAGTTGTTACACCATCTCAAGATATGGTCCTTGGTAACTACTACTTAACAATGGAAGAACCAGGACAAATTGGTGAAGGAATGATTTTCCGTGACTTAGACGAAGTTGTTCTAGCATGGAGAAACGGTTGTGTCCACTTACATACTCGTATTGGTTTACAAACAAGCTCAATGCCTGAGAAACCATTTACAGAGTGGCAACGTGAACGCATTTTAACAACAACTGTTGGTAAAGCAATCTTTAATGAGATTATGCCACCAGAATTCCCTTACTTAAATGAACCAACTGATTATAACTTGACAGTTCAAACACCTGATAAATACTTTGTTGAAGCTGGATCAGACATTCCTGCATTCATCAAAGAACAACCAGAAGTTGGACCATTCAAGAAGAAAAATCTTGGTAATATTATCGCTGAAGTCTTCAAACGTTTCAAAATTACTGAAACATCTAAAATGTTAGATAGAATGAAAGACTTAGGTTACAAACATTCTACTTATGCAGGTATGACTGTAGGGATTGCCGATATCGTTGTTTTACATGAAAAACAAGCAATGATTGAAGAAGCACATGACCAAGTAGAAAAAGTAACAAAACAATTCCGTCGTGGTTTAATCACAGATGACGAACGTTATGAACGAGTTATTGGTATTTGGAATGCAACAAAAGATGCTATCCAAGAAAAACTGATGGAAAGTTTAGACGCACGTAACCCAATCTTCATGATGAGTGATTCTGGAGCCCGTGGTAACATCTCCAACTTTACTCAGTTAGCAGGTATGCGTGGACTTATGGCCGCTCCTAACGGTCGTATCATGGAGTTACCTATCGTATCTAACTTCCGTGAAGGGTTAACCGTCTTAGAAATGTTTATCTCGACTCACGGTGCGCGTAAAGGTATGACCGATACTGCCCTTAAGACAGCCGATTCAGGTTACTTAACTCGTCGTTTAGTTGACGTGGCCCAAGATGTTATCATTCGTGAAACTGACTGTGGAACTGACCGTGGTTTAGATATTTCAGTGATGAAAGAAGGAAATGAAATCATTGAAACTCTTGAAGAGCGTATGTTAGGTCGTTACACACGTAAATCAGTGATTCATCCTGAAACAAAAGAAGTGATTGTTGGTGCGAATGAAATCATTACAGAAGACATTGCAAAACAAATAGTCGATGCAGGTATTGAGCAAATTACGATTCGTTCAGTCTTTACATGTAATACAAAACATGGTGTATGTAAACATTGTTATGGCCGTAACTTAGCGACTGGTTCTGAAGTTGAAGTTGGAGAAGCAGTTGGTACAATTGCTGCCCAATCAATCGGTGAGCCTGGTACTCAGTTAACCATGCGTACATTCCATACGGGCGGGGTTGCTGGAGACGATATTACTCAAGGTTTACCTCGTATCCAAGAGATTTTTGAAGCACGTAATCCTAAAGGACAAGCTGTTATTTCTGAAGTAGCTGGTGAAGTCATCGAAATTACTGAAGATCAAGCAGATCGTACAAAAGAAGTGATAGTAAAAGGAACAACAGATACAAGAACATATTCTGTGCCTTATACTTCTCGTATGAAAGTTGCTGAAGGTGATATTATTGACCGTGGTACTCCATTAACAGAAGGATCAATTGATCCAAAACAATTGTTAACTGTTAAAGATGTATTAGCTGTTGAAAATTATCTGCTTAAAGAAGTACAAAAAGTTTACCGTATGCAAGGGGTAGAAATCGGAGATAAACATGTTGAAGTTATGGTTCGTCAAATGTTACGTAAAGTAAGAGTTATGGATCCAGGTGATTCAGATATCTTACCAGGTACACTAGTTGATATTAGTGAATTTAAAGACCGTAACTATAACACACTTGTTTCTGGTGGAACACCTGCAACTGGTCGTCCAGTCTTGTTAGGTATCACTAAGGCCTCACTTGAAACAAACAGTTTCTTATCTGCTGCATCATTCCAGGAAACAACTCGTGTCTTGACAGATGCTGCGATTAGAGGTAAAAAAGACCACTTACTTGGATTGAAAGAAAATGTTATCATTGGTAAAATCATTCCAGCTGGTACTGGTATGGCTAAATACCGTAACATGGAACCAAAAGAAGTGGGTGTAGCAAGTGAAAATGTGTATAGTATCAGTGATATTGAAGCACAAATGGCTGCTGCAGAAGCGTTAAAAAATCAAGAATAAATTCTATAACTAGCATAAGTCAAATAGACTTATGCTAGTTTTTTTATCGAGTCGGTTATCATTTCGTGTTAAACTTAGTTTATCAAAATAAAAAATGAGGCGAGTATGATGAAAAAATGGGTAGCATTATTGTTATTATCTTTAGTGTTGGTTGGTTGTAGTCAAAACTCAAATAATGATGAGACGGAAATTAGTCAAACTAGTTCTAGTGAAGAAGCTAGTCAATCAACAACAAAACAAAGTTCAACGACAGAAACATCCGAACAAAGTTCAACTACATCTGAAGAGACAAACCAAAATGGTTCTGGTGATACAACTCTATCAAAAGAGATGTTTTATCAAACTGGCGTGTTACAAAACATAAATCAGCAATTTTTAAACTGGGCAAGTGATAGAGCGAAGGTTGGAGGCATGGCTGTTACATCTGAGTTTTTTGATCACGGAGCAGCAGGTCGGGGAGATTGGTTTGCTGTAACACCAGATGGACTAGCAATGGCACAAGATCTGGAAAATCCTGGCTATGATTTTTTCCCGCTTCATGTCGTAGGTGGTGTAACATTTTATTATTCGATAAATGGTACTCTTGGAGCCACAAATGAGCGTCAACAAAGTTCATTTGCAGTTGGATTTAGTGAAGTAGCTGATACCACTAAACCAATTGTTAAGTATATTCTATGTGATAATGGTATGATTTATGAGTTAAAAAGTGATGTATCATTATCAACTGGTTTTAATGAAGCAAGTGATGAAGGAACTATTCCAAGAAGTCAAATTAACGTAAAAGAGTTTAGTTATTCAGAAGATACAGATGCAATCAGTGAATTACAACGTATACTATCAATAGTAAATAAATAAGGAGAACAATATGACATTTGAAAAAATACTACCAGAATTAAAAGCAGGGAAAAAAGTAATTAGAAAAGGCTGGGGTGGTTTTGAGTTGTATGTCACACTTGTGTCAGGTAAAACATATGACGATTGTCCCGTGACTGATTATTTTTTAATTAAAACAAGTGATGAAGGTTTTTCAAGTTTTGCGCCAACTGTGTGCGATATCTTAGCAGATGATTGGGAGATAGTAGATTAATGAATTCTATTAATTATACAGAGTTTAAAGGAAAAGTAGTCTTTGTCACAGGAGTGGCGTCTGGTATAGGCAAAGAACAAGCTTGTTTGTTTTTAGAGCAAGGGGCATATGTGTTTGGTTTTGATAAAGAAGAAATAGAAAAACAATACTCAGAATCATTTACTTTTTTTAAAGGTGATGTCACTAAAAAAGATGATTTAGAACAAGCAGTTAGTGAGTGCTTAGCGAAGTATCGTAAAATAGATATATTATTAAATACTGCTGGTAAATTGGATGAGTTTAAGCCATTGAATGAAATATCTGAGGAACTATGGGATGTTATCTATGAAACGAACGTGAAAAGTTACTTTCGATTGACTAAATTAATATTACCGATGATGTTAAAACAACAAGGTGGTACGATTATCAATATGGCGTCTATCGCAGGGTTAATTGGTGGTGGGGGTGGTGTTAGTTACACCATGTCAAAACATGCTGTTGTCGGATTTACAAAACAATTGGCTTTAGATTATGCTGAACAAGGGATTCATGTGGTTGGGATTGCACCAGGAGCAATCAAAACGCCAATGAATGCAGCTGATTTTTCAGGAGATGGACACATGGCTAAATGGGTAGCAGATGAAACGCCTTGTAAACGTTGGGCATCGCCTGAAGAAGTGGCTCAATTAACCCTTTTTTTAGCAAGTCAAGCATCATCTTATATACAAGGAAGTATAGTTCCAATTGATGGTGGATGGATGACAAAATAGGATTGTTTTTTTGTAGAAAAAGTGTATCCTATTAATTAGCGAGTTTTCGCACTACAACACTTCGTTGGGAAATATTTCTCACATCCTTTGGTTGTAGTTATTAGCAAGGTAATTCCTTGTAAAGGAGAAATGTAAATGGAAAATAAAAAAGAACAATCTGCTGTGGCGTCTTGGACAACACAAGATACAGCAAAAATGGCCATTGTGGCAGGATTGTATGTTGCAGTGACGTTAGTGTTATCGGTCATTAGTTTTGGTGTGATTCAGTTAAGATTATCTGAAATGTTTAATTATTTGTCACTTTATAACAAACGCTATATAGTTGCTGTGACATTAGGTGTGGCGATAGCCAATGCTTTTTCACCATTAGGAATTATTGATGTATTGGTTGGAAGTATTAGTACGTTTCTAGTATTGGTCATCAATTATGCCATCACGAAACGTATCAACAATATGAAAATAAAAATGGTTGTAACAGCTATGACGTTTGCGATATCTATGTTTACTGTTGCAGGACAACTCACAGTATTATATAATTTACCATTTTTCTATAACTGGCTAATTATTGGCTTAGGAGAACTATTTTCGATGATAGTTGGTGGGGTTATGATATACTGGATGAGTAAAAAAATTGATTTTACTAAATAAACAAACCTCTATGATTGATATTGCTCAATCATAGAGGTTTTTAATTTATTTAACGTAGTCTTCTGTTAATTCTAAGAAAGTATTAACGTCTTGAATCATCATATCAATTCCAGCTTGCCAGAATTCACTTGATGTTAAGTCAACACCTAAATGTTTTTTGGCTAATTCTTCAGTTGTCATTGACGCTGTATCACGTAATAAAGCGATATAGTCATCTTCAAATGATGTTCCTTGTTTTTGAGCGAAGGCATAAATACCTAAGCTGAACAGGTAACCAAATGTGTATGGGAAGTTGTAGAATGGCACATCATCAATATAGAAGTGCAGTTTACTTGCCCAGAAATGTGGATGATAAGAATTCAATGAATCACAGTAGCTTTCTTTTTGAGCAGCGACCATTAAATCAGTGATTTCTGTATCTGTTAAGACTTTTTCTTTTCGTTCAGTATAGAAATTATTTTCAAAAATGAAACGTGCGTGAATGTTCATAAACATCGCTGTGGCGTTTTGCATTTTAATATCAAGTAAATTGATTTTTTCTTCGGTTGATTTAGCTTGTTTAAGCGTTGCGTCAGCGACAATCAGTTCGGCAAAAGTACTAGCTGTTTCGGCTACGTTCATGGCGTAATCTTGACTAACGGATGGTAAATCCCACATCACGTGTGAATGGAAAGCATGTCCTAATTCATGAGCTAATGTAGAGACTTCGTTGATTGATTCACCGTATGTCATGAAGATACGAGATTCTTCATTTTCTGGTAATCCAGTACAATAACCACCTGGACGTTTACCTGGTCTATCTTCTGCTTCAATCCAACTTTTTTCAAAGGCCATTTTAGCAAAGTCAGCCATTTTAGGACTAAATTTATTGAAATTTTCAATAATAAAATCAGCTGCATCATTGAATGTGTAACGTTTTTCTTCAAACTCACCTAAAATAACAGGTGCATCTTGATCTTGCCAATCCATTTTTTCTTTACCAAATAATTGTGCTTTACGAGTTAAGAAATCAACGAACGGTTGTTTGTTTGCGGCGATTGTTCCCCACATAGCATCCAATGTTTCTTTTTTCATACGGTTATACTCTAATGGAATTTCCAAATGATCAGTGATACCATGTAGTTTGTTATTTGTTAATCGAAATCCATCTAAATGATTTAGGGTGTCTGCAAAAAGTGGTGCATAATTTGCCCAAGTTTTTTCCCATGTATCAAACAAACGTTGTCTAACATCTTTATCAGCGTCTCCCATCATACGGTTAAAAGCTTGACCGGCTGAAAGATACGTTGTTTTACCATCTTCTTCAAATGGAAATTGGATGTTTGCTACGATTGTATCGTAGTGAGAGCTCCAAGCATTGAATCCATCTGTTGATAATTGGTTAATAACGGACTCTTCATTTTCACTTAATAAGCGTTTGCTTTGTTCACGAGCTTCTGTTAAATTAAAAGCCACACCTTGCTTTTTGGCAAAGTCAGAATGAAGAAGTGTGTTCCAAGTATCAGTTGAAAGGTTAGTTAGTTTTTTATTAAATAAGACATTAGCGTTTTTAAAACCAGTCAATTTAGTAAATAAACCAGCTAATACACTACCAGCTTTTTTATTGTTTACATCTGCAGATTGAATGGCATTGACAAAACTAATTGTTTGACCAAATCCTTTAGATAGTTTTTCTTGAACAGTCATGATTGCCTCAAATGTTTGGAAATCAGGCGCATCTGTTTCTGGATTCCAGTCTGTGACAAGTGATTGGTATTCTGTAATCTCGTCATCTAGTAATAATAGGCGTTGTTCTAACTCTTTTGAGTTAATACCTCCGTTAAAAATTGAATCTAAATCCCATGTTATTGAATATGTCATTTTATCTGACTCCTTTCATTATGGTTATATTATACCCTATACTATTAAAAAACAATGATAAAAAAGCAAAAAAATTTAAGATTGGAGAAGTTCATTATGAAAAGTAAATTAAGTCAACCTAAAGTGTATACTGCAATCGCGATTGTGATTATGGTTATTTTATTTTATAGTTCATCAAAAACCTATACAGAGCAAAATTCTGTTCCACTACTTCAAAAGTGGTTGCAAAGTGAGCCATTTGCATCAAAACTTCAAGGAATAATGTTTAATTATGGTGACAGTGAAGTCAGTATTCGAGCAATGGGTTATTTTAAATTTGTTGAATTTTTTATCCGAAAAGCCGCTCATTTTTTTACATTTTTTATTCTAGGGGGAAGTTTGTTTTTAGTGTTACATTCTAAATTAAAGCAATCAATCTGGAGTTTGTTTTTTGCGTGGTTTAGTGCGACAGGTTATGCAGCGATGGATGAATATCATCAAATGCTAACAGGTGATAGAACACCACTTTTTCAAGATGTGATGCTTGATAGTGTTGGGGCGTTAACAGCATGTGTGATGCTAGTGATTTATTTTGGATTTATTCGCAATAGGTCAAAGAAGGTTAGATAAAGGTCTCATTATAGAACAACTTATGTTAAACTAAAGTTATGTGTTTTATATTATTTTAGAAAGAGGGGAATTGAAATGGCAGGACATTCAAAGTGGAATAACATTAAGAATAGAAAAGGAGCACAAGATGCTAAACGTGGTAAAGTGTTTCAAAAATTATCACGCGAGATTTATATGGCAGCAAAAAGTGGTGGTCCCGATCTGTCTTCTAACCCTTCATTAAGATTAGTATTAGATAAAGCAAGAACAGCCAATATGCCTAATGATAATATCCAGCGTGCAATCAAAAAAGCAACAAGTGCTGGTGAAGGTGAAAACTATGATGAAGTAGTATATGAAGGATACGGCCCAGCAGGTGTTGCCATTTTGGTTCATACTTTAACAGATAATCGTAATCGTACATCGACTAATGTGCGTGTGGCGTTTAATAAAAATGGTGGTTCTTTAGGAGAATCAGGTTCGGTAGCGTATATGTTTGATCGTAAAGGATATATTGTGATTGAACGTGAGGGACTAGATGTGGATGAAGATACGATGACATTAAGTGTGCTTGAAGCAGGTGGAGACGACATCGAGGTGTCTGATGAAGTATTTGAAATCTACACGGATCCAAGTGAATTTACAGCGGTGCGAGATGCGTTAGAGAAAGATTACACATTAGCGCAAGCAGAATTAACAATGGTGCCACAAACACTGGTTGAATTGAGTGATAGTGACAAAGAAAAATTAGAGAAAATCGTTGATACGTTAGAAGACGATGATGACGTGTCAGAAGTCTTCACATCAGCTGACATGTAAATAAATGACCAACTAGATAACGTCTAGTTGGTTTTTTTGTGTTTTTTAGGTCAATTTCAAAAAAATCGCAAATATAAGTTATGAGAAAGGAAATGACAATGAAAAAACTTGCTATGACATTATTAGATTATGGTTTTTCCAATCAAATGAGTGACTTGTATGTCTTACCAAAATCATCACATTATGAATTATCATTTAGGCACCATCATGACATTCATCGTTACAGTCAGCTCTCTCATAAAACGGCAGAGCAATTGATTTTATATTTTAAATATCTAGCTGGAATGGATATTGCAGAAAAACGAAAAGTACAAATGGGTGGAACGACAATAAAACGCAAACAAGGAAACGTCAGAATACGTTTATCTGTGGTAGGAGATTTTCTAAATAGGGAGACATTGGTGATTCGTTTTTTATACCCGATGTCTTCAAAGACGCTTCATTTCATCAACCCAAAACAGTTAGATAGCATTAACCAACAAGTCACGCGTAATGGCTTGTTTTTATTTTCTGGTCCGACTGGTTCTGGAAAATCAACGACCATGCATACTTTGATGCAGCACCTGATTCATAAACAAAATAAACATATTATTACGATTGAAGATCCTGTTGAAATTGAAGACAGCCATCTTATGCAATTTCAAGTGAATGAAAAGATTGGGCTGACATATCAAGAATTAATTAAAGTATGTTTAAGACATCGCCCAGATTGTTTGATGATTGGCGAAATAAGAGATGGGGAGACAGCTCAGATGGCTATGCGAGCGGCTTTAACTGGACATTTAGTTTTTTCGACTATTCATGCAAAAAATAGGAAAGGAGTTGAAGCACGATTAATCGAATTAGGGATTCCTAAAGAGGAAATCAATCAAAGTGTACAAGGAATTATCTATCAAGAGATGATTCCACTGACGACAAAAGGAAAATATGGTGTGCTATATGATATATCAGACAAAGAAAATAAAAACAGCTGGGAAAAAAGCTTGCAGAAAGCCTACTATGAAAAAAGAATTACACAAAAAACTTACCAAACCTACCAAAATTAAGGCTTTATCACGTCAAGAGCAATATGAATTTGTATACCTATTAGGGAACCTTTTAGAAAATGGTTTTAGTTTAGAACAAAGCATCAAATTTATGCGGACAATCTCTACCAAACAGGATAAACAATTTAAATACATTGAAAAGAAGTTGTTGAAAGGAGAGAGGTTTGCTAATTGTTTGATGGGTGTAGGTTTTTCTAAAGAACAATTAGCGCCAATCAAGTTTTCTGAAGTACATGGAGACTTAGTAGGAACGTTAAAGCGAATGTCCACCCAAATGAAAGAAAGGGAAAAACAACGAAAAGACATGATAAAAGTACTAAGTTATCCAGTTTTATTGTTGTTATTTTTACTTGCAATGATAGTCGGAATGAAGTGGTTCATTTTACCTCAGTTGTCTGATTTATCCCAAGATGATTCACAACCTAGTATGTTTACTTTATTGGATAATGGGCTGAAGTATGGTGGTATTGGTTTGATTCTGATTTTTGCTAGTTGTTATTTGATAAATAAACGATTAAACCGAGAATCACAAATCAAAAAATTACAGTTGTATTGTAAAATACCGCTTGTCGGAAAATTATTAACAAGTTATTACACGTCTCTATTCGCAACAGAATGGGGAAATTTATTATCCCAAGGAATGGAATTTAAAGAAGTCGTTTTAATTATGCAACAAAAAGGCTATTCTGACTTGATGCAAGAGATGTCAAAAAAACTTAAAATAAAATTAGAAGAGGGTATTTTTATTGATGAGCCAATCAGTCAGTGGTCGTTCTTAAAACCAGAACTAACCTGGATTATAAGACAAGGAGAGGTTCACGGCAAATTAGGTCAAGAGCTAGTGGTATTTGGACAACGAGAGTGGGAAGTATTTATTGCCGAATGTGAGAAGAAAATTCAGTGGCTACAGCCAATCACATTTTTATTAATTGCTGTGTTGATTGTATCAGTTTATGGCTCTTTATTATTACCAATATACAGTGGAATGGGGGATTTCTATTGAATACGTTAAAGAGGTTAAGAAAAAAACATGACGGTTTTACGTTGCTTGAAATGCTGATTGTGTTATTAGCTATTGCTGTTTTGATTATTTTGTTTGTACCAAATTTGACGAAACAACAAGCCGGTATTAACAAACAAGGAGATGAAGCGCTAGGTAAGGTCATCCAAACGCAAACTGAAATGTACTATTTAGATCATTCTGAACGACCAAAAGATTTAGATGAATTAGTTCAGGGAGGATATATTTCAAAAGAACAAAAAGACAAAGCCGAGAAAATAGGCATTGTGGTTGAATGATGAAGGTTTTACACTCTGGGAATGTTTATGTGTGTTACTTGTTATTAGTATTTTAGCTATCATGCCAATTTTAAAAATAGAGAAGTGGCGGGAAAAACAAACTGCTGCTTCTCAACTCATTTTGTTTGAACGATTATATGAAAGAAGTCAGCATAGTGCCGTTGTTGAACAAGAACAGAGCAAAGTTAAAGCAATAAGCTCCTCACAGTGTCTCTTCTTTAGTTACACCTTTAAGGGAGAAAAAATAGAAGAGAAGATTGAAATAAACAGGCCTTTATATATTCAAAAAGACAGTGAAGTAACGCTACAGAGTGGATCAGCTAGTCCAAGTGTTTTAGAAACCTTTGAGTTTTATGATGACTCAACTCAAACGAGCATTCGATATGTGGTTCAGTTAGGTAGTAGTAAGGTGTTTAAATATGTTGAGAAAAAATGATGGGTATTTATTATTAGAAAGTCTTTTAGCTATGCTTGTCTTAACAGTGGGAATCCTTTTTATGTGTGAAACCTTCGTTTTTATCAGATATGAACAGGAGAAAAGTCAGCATGATTTAGAGCTAGCGATTTTTGCCAAAGAATGGCAGTATGCTATCACACAAAAAGATAAGGAAGCCTTACGCAAAAAAGCAGAAAAAGAAAAGATAGTGATAATTGATGGGAGTGATCAACAGATTGTTTTAAAGAAAAATGGTCGCGTGTTAGATATCAGCAGAGATGGCTGACATCACAAAGTGGTTTTACACTGTTTGAGTGTCTTGTGGCACTTAGTTTAACGATGGGATTATTATTATTTGTGACACCATTTATCAAGCAGGTCAATGGCATATGGCAAGTACAAAAAGACGCATCTTATCTGGAAATACAGATTGGAAAACAACAATTAGAGTATGAAATAAAAGAACTGACACTTGTTGAGGTACAACCTAGTCAATTGATTTACAAAAAAATAGGTGCAGATAAAGAGGATAAAATCATTTTTGACTTATACAAAGACACATTGAGGAAGCAACCTGGATTTCACCCAATTATTGTAGGTCTTAAAACAGCGAACTTTATTGAGCACGACCGTATGATTGAGATGAATTTAGAAACAGAAAAAGGGGAGAGATATGTCTACTTTTTACAAAAATAATGAAGGAGGGATAGCGATCCCTTTTTTGTGTTTATTGGCACTTTTTACGATTAGCACCTTATATTTTATTGATGATTACAAGCAAAAGCAGTTGTTGATGAAGCAAGCAACAGACTCTTATTTAGCAGATATACTTGAAGAAAAATCTCAAGCAGATATTTTAATAATGGAAAATAATGAAACGAAAATTGTTAATTATTCTGTGGGGCAAGTGACACTTGAGAAAAGTAGATTTGGTAGTTTGGTGAAATTAAAAATAGAACTTCACAGTGGTTTTAAACGACATGTTTTTGTAAATAATTAGTAAAGGCTATCATCAGACGAAAAAAAACCCCATCATTTTCAGTTTGAATGCCTTGAAATATCTAAATTCTTTCGATAGAATAGGAAAGTAAGAGATTTGTGAATAAGACAAGGAAGAGGTGACACATTTGTCTCAAACGAATGTTGAGATAGGCTTTCAAGATTTGAATGAATCTGTGAAATTGCTACAGAAGACATTGGACACGTCTTTTTTTGATGCCTATGTTGAAAACGGTGAAAACTTACTGGATGGTGGCAGTGTTCGTGTGATTGATAACGTACCAAGTCAGTCAGAGGTGACACAACTTGAAACATATTACCAAGAATTATTAAATATGGACTTGTCAGTTGAAGAAAAACGAAAAATCACCCAGTTAACATTACTTAGTGGCTTAAAGGTGGAACCACTTCAAGCAAATCATCAACTAACACCAGATAGTATTGGTTTTTTATTTGTTTATATGATTGAACAACTAACCAAACATGAAAAAAACAATATGGTTGTTGGGGACTTGTCAGTTGGTATGGGTAATTTACTCTATACAATTTTGAGTAATTTGGATTTAGCTGGTTACAAAGATATTCGAGGCGTTGGCGTTGATGCTGATGACTTGCTATTACAAGTAGCTGCAGTAAACAAGAATTGGTTAGGATTAGAGGTTGAATTATTTCACCAGGATTCTTTAGAGCCACTTCTTATCGAACCACTTGATGTGGCAATAGCTGATTTACCGATAGGGTATTATCCTAAAGACGAAGTAGCAAAAGACTTCATGACATCTTTTCCTACTGAACATAGTTATGCTCATCATTTAATCATGGAACAAAGCATGCGATATGTTAAAGAAGGAGGATTTGGTTTATTTTTATTACCAAATAACTTTTTGGAAACAGAGCAAGCAGATGTCCTAAAAAAATGGTTAGTGGAAGAAGTTTACTTACAAGGCATATTACAATTACCAAAAACTCTTTTTAGTCAAAAAGGTTTAGGAAAATCAATCGTCCTGGTTCAAAATAAAGGTGGAGAATCCTCGCAATCAAAAGAAGTATTGCTTGCAGAATTGCCATCTTTGAAAGAGAATCAAAGTGTATTAAATTTTGTCAATCAGTTTCGTCAATGGTGCGAATCGAATATAAAATAGAGGAGAAAATAAAATGTCAAAAACAATCGCAATTAACGCTGGAAGTTCAAGTTTAAAATGGCAATTATATACAATGCCAGAAGAAACAGTAGTCGCTAAAGGAATTGTAGAAAGAATTGGTTTAAATGATTCAATCTTTACTATTAAATATGGCGAAGATGAAAAATATGAAGTAATCAAAGACATCGAAGATCATGAAATTGCTATTAACATGTTATTAGAACAATTAACAACATTAAACATCATTGACTCATTTGATGAAATCACAGGAGCTGGACACCGTATTGTAGCTGGTGGGGAACATTTCAAAGAATCAGCTATTATTGATGATAAAGCACTTGCTTTAGTTGATGAATTAGCAGAATTTGCACCATTACATAACCCAGCAGAAGCAAAAGTTATCCGTGTATTCCAAAAATTATTACCAAATACATTAAACGTTGGAGTATTTGATACATCATTCCATACAACAATGCCAAAAGTAAATTACTTATACAGTATTCCAACTGAGTACTATGAAAAATATGGTGCTAGAAAATATGGTGCACATGGAACAAGTCATCGTTACGTTGCAGAACGCGCAGCTGATATGTTAGGTAAACCAATCGAAGAGTTAAAAATCATTACATGTCATTTAGGTAATGGCGCTTCTATTACAGCTGTTGAAGGTGGAAAATCAATTGATACATCAATGGGATTCACACCACTAGCAGGTGTTACAATGGGAACTCGTTCTGGTGATATTGATGCATCATTATTACAATACTTAATGGGTAAATTAGAATTAACTAATATTAAAGATATGATTGATATCTTAAACAAAAAATCTGGTTTATTAGGTTTATCAGGTATTTCAAGTGACATGCGTGACTTACAAAACTCTGATACAGAAGCGGCAAAAGTTGCTTTAGAAATCTTTGAAGACCGTGTACGTAAATACATCGGTAGCTACGTTGCAACAATGAATGGTGTAGATGCGATTGTCTTTACAGCAGGAATTGGTGAAAACGCAGTAGATATCCGTAAAAACATTATTGATGGTTTAAGCTTCTTCGGTTGTGAAATGGACGCTGATAAAAACAATGTTCGTGGAGAAGAACGCATTATTTCAACTGATGATTCAAAAGTAAAAGTATTATTAGTTCCAACTGATGAAGAATTAATGATTGCTAGAGACGTTGAAGCTCTTAAAAAGTAATCTATAAGTTAAGGGTTTAGGGCTCTTTGTCAACAACTGTTGGTAAAAGTAAAAGTGTTAGAAGTAGGGTTTAGAAAACATATTGTTTTCTGAATCCTTTTTTATATGTTTTGGCTGTACACTAAATCCATCTTTAGGGGTGTATTTTTATGACAAAATATAATTACAGATTTAAGCATAAGATTGGTATGCGCGAAGCTCGATCGATAGCGTAAAATATTTTGTGTAAATAAAAATTTAGGGTAGAAAAAAAGAAAGTCCATTCTGTAAAATTAAAGTTACTACACAGAAATTTTATAGGAGGACTTTCTCATGAATAATTTTACTACAGAAATTACGGAAATACTAATCAATAAAGGCGATTTGGAAGATTTATTTCGTCGTCATTCAGAATTAGCCGTTAACTTATTATTACAGGCTGACCTGACTGCTTTTCTTGATTATGAAAAATATGATCGTGCTAGTTTTAAGACAGGTAATTCCCGTAATGGGAATTACTCACGTTCTTTTAAAACAGAGTATGGAGAATTAAATTTAATCATCCCTAGAGATAGAAATGATGAATTTTCTCAACAAACACTACCAGCTTATAAAAGAATGGATGATTCCTTGGAAACGACTATTATTCAACTGTTTCAAAAAGGAATAACGATGTCTGAAATCTCTGATCTAATTGAAAAAATGTATGCTCATTATTACATACCACAAACCATTTCTAATATTAGTAAAATGGGTATTTGAAGATGCTTTAGCTTTTAAAGAAAAATCTTTAGAAACTAAATAATCAGTCATTTTTATAGATGCTATTCATATTACTTTAGAGAGACAAACCATATCAAAAGAATCCGTTGATAGTGTGATTGACATTCGACTAGATGGAACCAAAGAGGTTCTAGGATTTACTATTACTCCAACTAAATCTGCTTATGTTTGGAAAGAAATACTTTAAGACGTAAAGACCGTGGTTTAGAAGAGGTTTTATTAGTCGTAACTGACGGTTTAATTGGCATTGACGATAGTATTCATAGTGTTTATCCAAATGATTAATTTCAACAATGTTGTGTTCATGTTTCTAGAAATATCGCTCATAAAGTTCGAGTGACAGATAGAAAGGAAATCTGCGATGATTTTAAAGCCGCCTATCAAGTTTCTTCAAAAGAGAAAGCAATTAAACAAGTAATTTTTATGACAAATAAATGGAAAAAGCAGTATCCGCGAATTGTTTGATTACTCATGAATACTGGTATATTAACTTTTTATAACTTTCCTTCCTCAATCAGAAAGACCATCTACTCAACTAATTTAATTGAGGGATTAATAAGCAATTAAAAAAATATACAAAGAGAAAAGAACAATTTCCTAGTTTCTCAGTTCAATGAGTATAACCAAAAACTTTTAGGTAGAGTGCATAAAGGATTTAAGGAAATTCAAGATACGTTAGAATCAATGTTTTAACTTAAAATAATAGAATGGATTTTCCATTTACATAAAATTATTGACGAAACCAAATAAAATTGATCCAACTCCAATAATTAGCTATTAATTTTGAATATAAGGTATAAAATGATTAAAAAATGAAGGAGATTGATTATGAATAAAATTTTTAACAAATATTCAACTATTTTTTTTATCTTTTTTATTTCATGGATATTATTACTGTTGCATGTACAAAAGTTATTTTACGAGATTCCAGAACTAACTACTGATGGAGCTTCATTAGTTATACAAATGTTAGAGTTTACCACATTTAGATCAAAAGAATTAGTTATTAATACTATAATTTATTTTATTTTATTATCTT
>SKEY01001258.1_pt1 | contig 34036 bp, 29 predicted proteins | sample 4843871 | NCBI WGS metagenome assembly SKEY01 (sample SAMN11008797, study PRJNA524170) | human gut metagenome | biome: Human fecal sample; material: Feces; isolation source: fecal sample from pouch patient p36 | host: Homo sapiens | place: Israel: Tel-Aviv | collected 2016-12-04 | reverse complement strand
GTAAGATATATCCTTACAAATTTTCATATAGGTATAAAAAAGGTATGCTAGGCATAATCCTAGCATACCTTTTTTTGTTGTGGATTTGTATAAATGAAATTTGGAAGATCCATGAAGTTTCATTTTTTGATATTCTAATTCGATTTTACTGATCCATATCCATAGATATATTGGCTTCCTATCGGATATGAATTTTTTCTACACTCATCATTAGTACTATTGCCTTCTACCGTATAAACAGTTTGACTGTCTACTTCTATTACGATTCCTACATGATCTGTGATACCATCACCCTCCCAATCAAAGAAGATAATATCGCCAGGTATTGGTACTGCAGTTCTATTTCTCCAAGCGTTATGATCTATAAACCATTGTGCACCAGTAGGGCAGTAGGCAAATTTAGGTACTAATCCCTTGTCAATAAGACCTGCTTGATCCGCACACCATGATACAAAGCATGCACACCATTCTACACGATTATTGAATCCATACCATGACCAATAAGGTTTACCGCCTATATTACCGATTTGTGCTACGGCTATTTTGACAATATCGGAATCCCCAAAATGGTAATACTGTAGCACATGAGCTACATAATTAACATCCCCATAGCCAGTGGTATTCAACTTAGCTTGCATTTGATCTGAGTATACCTTAGCATTAGCTCGTGTCCATCCACCAAAATTGTCAATAGCCCATTTAATATACGCTTGTCCATAGTTATAACCTTGTAAAGCCAAGTAAATATGCTCCATATCATATGGGTCTTCAGCTTTTGCTTTCTTCAGGCAGTCAGCAAAATTTTTAACACCAACTTCAATTGAATAATCAGGGTCTGTTATACCATTAGGTTCACGTGGATATTTCTCGTTGTAACCACATTCAGATGCCTGCATAGGATCGGTTCCTTTACCTCCTGATTCTTGCATCATGATAGCTAATAACAACGCTGTATACTCCTCTATTTCGTTTTGTTCAGCATAATGTCGGACTGTGTCAGCATATTCTAAGACCTCCGGTGATAGAGGTTTACTGGAGGTATAAACACCGCTGTCATAAGACAGGTATGCAAATATAGATATAAACAATAAAAAAACAAATAAAAGGAGAAAGCTGAACCCTAGTCCTATTATTGTTTGTATACCACGAATTACTTTCCTTGTACCATTAGCAGTACCTTTGATACCGGAAAATGCCATAGTTAATACCGTCTTAATTGGATTTTGTTTCGCTTCTGCTAATTTTTCCTTCAATTTTTTTATGGCAAGAGAGCGCATTGATTTAATGTAGGAAGGTTCGTGTGCAGTGTTTGGCGCTTTTTCATGTTTAAAAGAATGCTTAGTTTTTATGATAGGAATGTCTGGAATAGGTGTAGATTGAAAAGATGCATCAGTGTTATTATACTTATTCTTAATATGTTGTCTCCCTAATTTTTCAGAAACCGAATTGTATGTACTATGATCTCTGCTAGAATCGCTATGTGTTGATGCGTAATTGCGTAGTGGTGCTTCGACTTCATTAGTTATATCATTTGCACCAAATGTATTTAATAGTTCTTCTGATATATTTTCACGCTGCTCATTTTCTTTTCCTTTTTTACTCTTTTTTTTATGCTTAATAATTTTATAAGCTGAGAGCACCATTGTCCGATTATGACTTTGAATGACTTTATCTACAGCATGTCTTGTCGGATCTTCATTATGTTCTGTAGTATCTTCATTCAAACCATCTTTTTGAGAAATATTAGTATTTTTCATATTATGCATGTTCTGTTTTTTATCCAGAACCTTTATATATCGATTAACTCTCTCTTTAGTTTTAATATCTTTCATATGCACCTCTTCCTTTTGTTTTGAAAAAACCAGATCAGATTATCTCTGACCTGGTTGTTTTTCGATATGTGGTTTTACTTTCGATCTAACTGTTTGATCGCTTTTTATCTGCTTTAATTCATCTTTCACAGATACTTGCATATTTGTTAAATGAGGGAGTTTATTGATAAGTTTATCAGTATAAGCACATAGCTTAATCGCAGTGTGACCACATATCAGTAAACTGTTTTGTACTCTGATAATAACCCCCTTATTAGGATTACGTGGAGTTATTTCTTTTGGATATTTTCCTACAATTACTCTGCTTGCATTTTTTAGATGTGCATTGGCAGCATGCAATTCGTTAGCTAAATTTGAAAGTTTAAGATCTCCCTGTGCTGTTGCATGTTCTATGTGTTTTAATCCACTGCTAATCTTAGAGAGTAATCCCCTAACATTGAGGGTATGCATTGTTTTCACAAGGGCAGTTTTACCCTGCGTTTTAAAATTAGCAACTGCGGTTTTGACAGATTCTTTCATATGTAGTTTAATCTCTTGCAGGTGATTTTTAGCAATGTCAATTTTCGCTACAACTTTTTCAATTGTTTTATTAGCGGTCGAACGTAAACTTTGATCCTGTATGGCGTTGAGTTCTTGTTTTACTTCTTGTAATTCCTTCAGCATGGCATTGAAATGCTCATCCATTTGGTCAATGTATCTGGCTAGAAAAACGACTTCTTCTTTTTGATTATTCATACCATTTTCTTCCAACAACTTCAGGAATGTTATCATATTCTTATCATTAAGTAGGGATTCTGTATTATGATTATCGTTCATATGTTCTCCTTTTATTTGCGGTCTTTAGGCTTGGTTGTCATAAGATCATAGAGCTTCGTATGTTTAGGGAAGTGGTTTACGAAAGGAACTAAACTTCCTCCATATTTGATAAGCCCGCATCCACTTTGCGCATTCGTGATATACGACATTTGTTCATCGCTGATATTAAGCAGCTTTGCCAGTTTTTCTCTGTCTCGATATGCTTGGTTAAGCATTATAATAAACTCACTGTTTGAGAGCATTGTACTTGCTTCCACACTATCTAACAGATATTCAACATTCTGTGTGATTCCGGTTACATAACCATCACGCTTACGGAATTGTCTCCATGCGGAATTGAAGAAAGAAGCACTTTCTTCATTCTCAAACACGACATGAATTTCGTCAATAAAAATGTGTGTTCTCTTGCCTTTTCTCCAGTTTTCATTGACTCGATTGATCATTGCATCCGTGATGACTAAGAGTCCCATTGTTTTTAATTGCTTACCAAGCTGAAAAATATCATAAGATACTATACGGTTTGATATATTGACATTAGTTTCATGAGCAAAAGCATCCAAGCTGCCATCCGTGAAGAGCTCCAGCTTCAGTGCAAGACTTTTAGCATTTGGTTCTGGCTGCTCGATTAACTTTTCACGTAATGAAGATAACGTAGGTACAGTGTGCGTTTTACGGAAATCGGAGAAAACTAGCGTTACACAACGGTCGATAATACTGCGGTCTATAGGTTTGATTCCATCTCGGTCAAGCTGTTCAAACAAAGACATTACAAACTGAGACTTATCACCTACTGGATTACCGGTATCACCATAACCTTCAGCCATATCCATAGCATTAATATGGTCGCTGCTTCCTGCAGCAATTTTTATAACCTGTCCGTGTAATGTTTCTATGAGTGGGGTATATTCCGCTTCCGGATCACAAATCAAAATATCGTCATCTGTAGCTAGAGCTAAAAATACGATTTGTTCCTTTGTGATGAATGATTTACCTGATCCCGGCACACCTAATTCAAAGGCATTGGGATTCAGAAGATTTTCCTTATTACAAAGCAGCAGGTTGTTGGTAATTGCATTCTGACCGTACCAGATACCTTTTTGATCCATAATTTCCTGTGCACGGAATGGCATAAATACAGCAGCACTTTCTGTTAGTAATGTGCGGTTGATATTTAGCTTGTTGCCTCCTATTGGTAGTGCAGTAGTTAGTCCATCTAATTGTCGGCTTGCAAATACAAGTGGGGTTAAATCACACATGTATTTTCTAGCAACAGACATTAGCATATCAGTATCAGTGTCTAGCTCTTCTTTGCTGTCAGCTAGATGGACAACACTAATGGTTGCAAACATCATACGCTGATCTCGAATGGTAAGGTCATCTAAAAATTCTTTAGATTCTTTTCGCTGTGCTTCCATGTCATAGGGTATCACTGCAGAAAAATTATTGTTTGCATTTTGCCGTCTTTGCCAATTTGATAGCGATAGGTAAGTCTTTGATATAATCTCTAACTTTTCCCCCGCTCCACACCGTGCATGCGACTTTCACCGCACACGGCGTTCCCTCGATTAAATTTTTGTAATTCTTAACAAACAACAAATTATTCTAATATAGTCTTTTACTTCAGTATTGTGTTTTTAGCAAGCTCTCGATATTTATTAAGTTTAGCTAATTGCTTTTTATCTAAATTCAATAGTTTATTATATTTGTTGATAGTAGACGTATCTGTGGAATGAATTAACCTATGAACCTGTGGTAAAACGAGTATTAGATTATCATACTTATCTGTTCCACCATATTGTCTAGGCAGTTTATGGTGACAATGAATATCATCACAACTTTGAAAATACAAACCAGTGACCGCACATTTACCATATTGTGCAGAGTACAATGAAATTCTATTATCACTGTATTCTGTACTATATACTTTTGATTGTGATTGCATTAATTCAATCATAAGGGATGTGTTAATTCTTAAATTAGTATGAATTAACTTTCTTCCTTCACAAGTATATAATTTGCTTTTCTCTTTTTAGTCCAAGGTGGTTTATGTTGAACATAACCGATTGGATAAATGGGTTCCTTTGAACCAGCAATGTACCTCATCATTGGTGTATTTCCATATATACCTAATTCAGCTTTTGTTAGTGGTCGTCCACTTTTCACTAGTCTACAACCTTTATCATTCCTAAGTCTATTCGTAAAAATGGTCATAATATTTCTATTTAAACCATTGAAATCAAGATTGATATGAGTAGCTATTTTATAATAGTTTTGTGCCCCAATTACCATTGCATTATAAAGATGAACTTCATAGCTTTCGGTACTATTTGAGGGTAATTTAGCTATTCTTTTAGCTTGCTTAGTTAAACTTACTTTTTGTTTTTCAAGAGCTTTATCACAAACATGTGATACTACTGTCCACTTTTTACGCTTGCGATGTAGCTTTATTTTGAAACCAAGAAATTCCGAATATTTCTTTCTAGTGTTTACTATCCTTGTTTTCTCTTGAGAAATCTCAAGCTTTAATCGTTCGCTTAACCATAAGGTTACTGCCTCTTTAATTCTCTTAGCTTCTGAGTAATTTCTACAGTAGATACGAAAGTCATCAGCATAACGAACGATGTACATTTCTTTCAGTCTAGTTGTTTTCATGGCTCTATAGGCATGTCCTAAATCCTTGCTTCCATTACTATTGATTTTGTAACTGTACTTATTAGTAATTGGATGTTCTATCCATTGGCTGTCAATCCAATGGTCTAATTCATTGAGTACAATATTTGCCAATAGTGGTGAAATAATTCCACCCTGAGGAGTGCCTTTTGTTGGTTTAATTAACGTACCATCAGGCATTCTAATTGGTGCTTTAAGAATTTGTTTAATAATATACAATAAATGCTTATCATGAATGCCTAGCGACCATATTTGTTTAATCAGTTTTGAGTGATTTACATTATCAAAGAAACCTTTAATATCAAATTCAACTACATAATGAAGATTAGTTCTTTGCATTAACTGATAAACTCTTTGCATAGCGTGTTCAACACTTCTCAATGGTCTAAAGCCATAACTATTTTCACTAAATTTTGCTTCACAAATTGGTTCCATTATCTGTTTGATGGCTTGTTGAATTAACCTATCCCACATACATGGTATACCTAACGGTCGCAAATCTCCGTTTGGTTTTGGAATTTCTTTTCTTCGTACTGCTTTTGGACGGTAGCCATGCTTACTTTCAGTGAGTATATATATCAACTTATTGACATATTCATCTGCACTTAGTTTACCAATGTCCTTTATCACAATATTATCAGTACCAGGTGTTTTACTTCCTTTATTACCTTTAATATTTCTATAGGCAAGTAATATATTTTCTTTTGAAAGTATCTTATCCATCAAATCCGTGAATGTATCCCCATTTTGACTTCTAAAATATAAATCATCAAATACATCTTGCATTTGGTAATACTCAGCATGTCTTAAATCTTCAACACATAAAATCCTATTTTGTTTTTCATTTGTCATTAGGCATCACACTCCTTTCGGGGTATGAGCTTTTTAATCTTACCCGTAATCCTAATCTAAGTTTGATAGATTACATAAAATTTAATCGACTTGAGACCATCCCTCCACTTTCATTACAAAAGCTTCATAGGTTCAATCTCTACTATTCGGTATCAATAAAGCTGCTTATTGTTCTTCGTCAGCAAACATATTTCTATGCTTGATACCTTTCCTCGTTCCGATAATTCTATCTTTACATATATCCTTAGGTGCTTACTCTAAGCCTGTTAGCTTGATTGTGCCTGTAACACAATATGGAAGTTCATAACATCAATTTTTACTAAACCACACTAACTGCGATTTTATCGCCACTAACATTTCTATTAGTTAACCATTTAGACCCGTACATTCGCAAGTTCGTCAGACTTCTCAGTCATTCTCACCATAGATATTTTATAGACCTCCGGCATATAGATAACACAATTCACCGCTGAATTGATTTCGTTGTACATTGTACATTACGGTTATTCTCTGCCGACTTTACCGAGCTTTTGACAAATTTCTTTGCCAATCGGAGATTAAGGTGGGCGCTTCCAAGCGTTACCTTTTCATTTCACCCATTAAATTACCAGTTCTCCAAGTTCTTGAAACGCTCCTTTCAATCGTTTCTTTCTAACTTGTGCCTAATCTTTTCAATTAGGAACGAGTCGCACTAATATTGGTTTCAACGCCAAGTAATCTTTTCTCAACTTCTTTTACCGCTTCGTCTGTAGGGATGGTGATGATATCCATACTGTACATCATATTTTTATTAAGTTTACATAAATCAGAAACGAATTTGTCACTGATATAACGAGCATAATTAGATAAATAGAGTACACGACCGTATTTATCACCTAAGGTGAAATACTTATGATGGAATGTTGGAGCATAAGGACAGATGGCGTCTTTAAAGTGATGCCCTTTTTTCATAAAGTCCTGTAGATCAAACTGATAATGCTCAGTAGATTCACTCCGATAAAAATCATGAAGAATTTTAAGACGTTCTACAGCATCCAATTCATCGCAAGTAGTACCTAGCTTAGAGAAATGTGCTGATAATTCAACAGATACACGAGCAAAGAAATTACGTGCATCCTGAATATTATCGCGGAAAATAGAAACAGTTATATATTTCTCTTGCATGATGTCATCTGTACCCGTTACTTTTTCCAGTAACATATCATTATATTCTTTTCGATATATATCCAGACCATCATCTTTGTAAGGTATAAGGATCTCACTTTCAAATTCTTTTATATCAATTTTGCGATTGTTAATTGTAATTTTGGTAACAGCAGAACTATCAAGAGAATTTAGCAGATCACTATAATCCAAAAATATTCCTTCCTTTTCCTGCTTAGAGGCTATGGCATAGTTAATATCCCGAAATAAGAATAATTTACTATATCGCTTTCCACTTTGAAAGATACCGTCTTTATAGATGGTATCAATGTCAATGATGTCCTGTGCAGACTTTGGCACACTGAATTTATCCTTATTTGCTTTTCTTATTTTTTCGTAGCTTTTTATCATCCTTGATTAGTGCCTCCTTTTTCTTTTCATTCATGTAGTTTTGCATGATCGCAAAATAATAATTGACCGGTTTATACTCCAATTGTTTTTGTGTTAATAAAAAAGATCGCCATGCAGTTTTTAAAATCTGTTCAGCATTCATTCCTTGATATTTTATAAAAGCGAGTCCAGCGAATGGTGAAGCGGAAATCATACAGATCCATGTAGTGGCTTCCAAGCCTATTTTATTAATAAAATAAAAATAAGCGATGACAGCATTCAGACAACCTAAGCTCGAATAAAAGCATTGTCTTAACGTCAGACCAAAAAATATGCTTTCCGTATAGTCACGGATTTCTTTGTTTATCTTGACTTCCAAAATTCCTCCTATCTTTCGGTATGTACCGAAACAGTCTTAATTTAATGTTGCAAAATAATTTATAACCCCATCATTTCTCTTGCTACACGATCACTCATTTTAACAGTGCCGACGAGAACAAGCATATTAAAAATCAATTCTACGATATACATCCATACCATACTTGCAGCACTCGCATCTGGATCTATGGCGGGAGCAGAAACAGCAAAAGCAGAGAAGATCACACAAGCTAAAATAATAATAACTCCCTCCATACAGACACCTATATAAGATTTAACAAATGCTTTAGCTATACTCTGTGTGCTTTCAGATGCTGCTGCTGAGAGCGGAACAGGGGATACTGCAGTATACATATAGAGCTTAAAAAAACGACCATAAACAGTCAAAATCATTACAAAACTCAAAACTGTTATAAAAATACCACCCAGAAACGTAATTGCCCAAAGCGGTATACTGTCAAGAAATCCACAATCTTCTACTGCATCAATTATTGATTGCGGCAGTGCAGTATCAAAGGCAGTGCCGATACCAACAGTATTCATAATTGTACTGGTTATGCCCTGAATGATCTCGAAAATTTTGCACATCAATGTCATTCCATAAACGACCAAACCTCGAGCAATCGCAAATCTGATAAAAAGTCTAAAAGCATGCTCCGGTCGTTTAACTTCTGTAAGACTGGAGCAAGTTTTCGCTACACCTACAACGAAAAACAGAACTAACAGAGCAAGACCTATAGCCATAAGTGCTCCATTGATCCGCTGAATGACTTCCCATATATGACCACCTTTGAAATCTTGTGGAGATTGTGTAAGTATCATCCATATTTCAGCGAGCTTTTCATTCCATGTATTCAATGCATCTTGTAAGTGATCAATTATACCACCCATAATTTATAGCACCTCCTTTTCCTTACATAGTGGCTCACATAATTGTAATCAGACAATTATCCACCAACGATAAGTGTCAAAATTTCTTTCGCAAAGGTGATTACAATGCCACCAGCTAAAGTTAGAAAACCATTTGCACGCTGAGAAGGATCATGAGATTTTAAAGATAACCCTACTTGAACTACACCAAAACCTAGAAGTATCATACCGATTGCACGAATTAAGGCAAAAATAAACTCTGAAAGGTTGTTCACAACTGCCAGAGGGTCATCCGCCGCAAGTACTGGTGATACACCAAAGTTCATAAAAACGACTGTAGCAACATATATCGTAAAAATAGTTTTTGATTTTTTTGAGATTTTCATTTAATTGCCTCCTTGTATTTGAAAAGATGCGGTACGTTCCGCACCTTAAATGAAATCTTTTAAACAGATAGATTAAGCAAAGTATTCTTCCATATCCTGTTCACTCAGCAAGTCATAATCGTCATCTGATAATTCAATATTTTGCCAATCACGAATTGCGTATTTATCAACACCATGTTCATATCCTGCAGCTCCACCATCTTTTGTGAATTTGATTTTAGGATGTCGCAGGATATCATACTTATGATCGAATATTGCTCGTTCACCTCGAATAAATAAAAGTCCAAAATCATTATCAAGTAATCGGATCTCATCAGGTGTAAGTAACTCTCTACCTGCTTGCTGATAATTTGTAGAGTAATTTCCATTATGTCCTGATGATTTACCATATGTATTGGTATCCAAAGTTTCTTTACCTAGATATTCACTCATGAATTTATGTGTTGATTGTTCGTTTCCACCTAAGTAATACATTTCATCGCAATTTCCTACTATACTTTCCCAAGTATCTTTGTAAAGTGCTTTAATTTGTGCTAGATTTTGGATGATGATAGATACTGATATTAGCCGTGATCTCATCGTAGAGAGTAGCTTATCGAATTCATCAGGTAGTGCGACATTCGCAAATTCGTCCATCAAAAAATGTACAGGAACTGGTAATTCACCATCGTGCAAAATATCAGCGCAATAATATAACTGCTGAAATAATTGTGTATAAAGCATGCCAATCAAAAAATTGAAAGTGCTATCGTTATCCGGTATAACAGCAAAAAGAGCAGTTTTACGTTCTCCCATTTTGTCTAATTCCAGATCATCAAAGCAAGTGATACTTGCTATTTCATCCAAATTGAAAGCAGCCAATCTAACACCTACAGATATTAAGATGGATTTAGCCGTTTTACCTGCAGCCTGTTTATAAATTTTATATTGTTTTACAGCAAGTGAAATAGGATTGCGAATCTCCAGGCGTTCAAATAATTCATCAAGTGGTGATTGGTAATCTTCATCATCTTCTTTTACATCAGCAGCTACTATCATTTCCATAACCATAGAAAAGTTTTGTTCTTCTTCAGGTGCTTCATGGTATAGATACAACATTAAGGCTTGTAGTAGGGCAGTTTCGCTTTTTTCCCAAAACGGATCATTTGTCTGCGCACCTTTGGGTGTGGTATTACGAATAAGGTTCGTAATTAATTTCAAAATATCCTTATCATCCTGTATGTAACAAAAAGGATTATAACAATGACTTTTTTTCATATTTATCAAATCCACTACTTTGATAATATATCCTTCCTTTTCAAGTAAAGCACCAGTGCTTTTAAGTATTTCTCCTTTTGGATCAAGAACCACGAAACTGGTATTACATTGCATAACCTGAATCTTTCCAAAAAAACGTGTCTTACCAGCGCCAGAACCACCAATAACGATTGTATTCAAATTTCTTCGATGTTTCTTGCCATCTAGTCCCATACGGAAGTTTTGAGTAAATATTTTATTCTGCAGAAAATCTTTTTCAGCATATTTCTTATTTATTTTATGTGTATTTCCCCATTTTGCACTACCATATTCTTCTTTACGTCTGTTATTTTTCCTATTGGATAAATAAACAGCGATGCCTACACAATAAGCTAAGGTGAATATCGTTAATGATCTAGGCGTGTCACTACATATCGTTATTTTAAAAGGAGTTTGCATAGCAGTGCTAAAATTATTCACAATGCCGATTAAGCCATCAGAGATAAAAGGGGCACAGAGAAGTGCCCCCCAAAATACAAAGAAGAATCCAATACCAATTAGTAACAAATCATCATGATTATCTTGTTTCATAATTCTTACATCTCGTTTTCTGCACTTTAGCATCACATACTCTCATAAGTAAGTCATCAATACTGTCATAGTGCTTATTGTTTACAATCTGTTCAGCACGCAGCTGATTGAGAGCACGCACTAGTATTCGACGTTCAATATCTGTTAGAGTTATTGTTATTATCTCTTCCATGCAGGTTACCGTACAGCTTCATTATTTCGCTCTGATTGCTGTTTCTGGACTCTGTAAAGCCCTCGATCTACTCGACCAGAGATTTCTTTGTAAACATCTCCAGTAGTCATAAGCATATCTTTTACAGTATCTACATCCTCATTCCCCATAAAATATTCTGTTTTCTGAGCAAATTCTTTAGAGCATGGAATTCCATATTTAGAGCAAAGCATGTATGCAGCGCTTTCTGCGCAGTATGCCTTGTATGAATTTTGATCGAAATTGGTATCCTTAGATGCAATAATAGATGTACACATTGCTGTTGCGATACCAGACACCATTGTTGCATTATCTAATCCCTGTGGTACTTCGATACACTTGCTTGTGTGATTATAGCGAACTGCAGATAAATTGGCATCATCAACAATGGTTATTGGCACTGCAGCGTTATCCGTAAAAGCAGAAATTAACTGATAATCAGTATAGCGTGAGGGTCTTAATCTTGGAGGATTTTTAAGCTGTGAAATATCATACATTTGTTTGATAGGATAGTAGTACCCATTTGTACCATCTGTTCGTGTAAAGGAAGTAACAACATCAAAAATTTTTATATGATGGCATCCCTTTTTTAAACGGCAATTCTGTTTGTTCCAACGGTCAAAGTCTTTGAGCATTGTTGCATTAGGCATCTGTGCCATAACCGCCAATACATTTGTTGCAGTAAGATTCAGTTTTGTCTGCATTTCTAAAAAATGCAGGTAAGCAGCCGGTTCATGTGATACCTTTTCCAAAGAGGCATTTATGTATTGATTAACAACCTCTCTTTCTTCTTTCTTTTGCGTTAAAAATTCTTCCGGTGATACTCGATTTGCTTCGATTTCTGCCTGTCGTACCTGAATAGCTTCATATAAATTGTTTTCCATTTTATCTCTCCTTTTTCTTTGATTTAATAAGCAGATTTTTTTGGTTAGTAGACTTATTCTTCTGCAGTTCTTTAATACTGTTTAATTCGTCACGTACTGATTTTCGCTCAGTAGTACCCATGTCTGTTCTTGCTTTCTTCAAGGTAGGCTCGGACAGAGGGTTTTTGTTCATCCGAGCCTGAGAGGGGTCCAGTGTAGTTTTCTCTTTCATTGCATCCATTAAAGACCCTACTAGATCATCATGATCTTTCTCTGACATAGGTGTTATCTCTGATTCATTAATCGCATTAGAAGACAATCGCTCTGCCTTGACAGCTTCGCTGATTGCTTTTGTATCAATTGTGGCCAATTCTAACTTATCCAATATATGAGCAATTTTGGATGCATCTTCAGCCCTTACGATAACATCGCATATACCAACCTTGTTGTGGTGTTCTTTCACAACATTGTAAAGCACACCATATTTTTTCGCTTCTGAGCAAAAATATTTAAGGTCTTCACTGCGAAAGGCATATACCTTCAGTTCTTTTCCTGATTTAAGCATCGACTGCAGTCTTGCTTTACCTTTCACTTTTTTCTTATCGGTAAGGACAGCGTATAAAAAAGCCGCTAACGATTTTGTAGCGGTTCCTCCAGCTTTGAGTGCAACATTAGCTGCTACTTCGATTCCTTGTAAAGACATTTTTACAATCTGATCAGCGGTTTCGCCCCCGGCGTTCATTTACATCACGCTCCTTTCTTTCATTACGAATATAGCTTACTTTCTCTTTAATCAATAGAGAACGCTCTTTTATCCCATCATAAAGCTTCACCTCTTCTCTGAGCTTTTTCATAGACAGTGTGCATCCTTTAGCATTCTGTTTTAAGGTTTCTTTTGTTTCATTGTTATTACAGCGCCGAATCTGATTATAAAATCCCTGTCTTTTTACTCTGAGACTATTCAACTCTTGAACAACCTCTGACTTCCTACGCTCTAAATCAGAAATATTATCGATACGATATTTACTCAATATGCGCACCTGCTTTGATATCTTGTCCAGATATAACAGGTCATTTTTCAAAATCGGATGAACACGTCTTGTTTTCTTTTGATTAGGAAGAATACCAAGATAGTAAAGGTAATGAAAATATAAAGCACGGAAACCAGTAAGTTTTCGTGCCTTTTTAATATCTCCCTTGTAAATTACTTTTTTCGGTTTGCTTGGTTTTAATTCTACCAATCGTATAGCTTTATTGTCCAGTATCCTCTGTTTTATATGAGGAACATCATAACTGTCATCTTTCGCTATACTCTTAAATCTTATAAATTTTTTATCATCCCCAGGTGGTCGTATAGCATGATGCTTAACATTCGTTTTAACTTCATAGCCCATCATCTTAAGTGTATGAATGAATTGCGTATATGTCATTGATCTATTGATCGCTTCGTCTATATCATTTTTAAGCAATGATCGTTTTGTTGGGCGCTTTTCTTTATTGGCTAACCATTCAGCATAATGGAGTGATTTATTCTTTGGATTTTCAATAACATGTAATGAATGTTCTTTACATAATTGGTCGGAGAGTTCTCTCATTTTTCTGTAGTTGTTTTTGTTGTCATAGTATCTTTTACCATCTACAAAAGAGACAGAGTTAAGGACAAAATGATTGTGTAGATGTGCATGATCAAGATGTGTAGTAACAATAACTTCAAAGCGATCACCCCACATACGTTCAGCCAACTTGATACCAATTTCATGAGCTACTTCAGGGGTGACTTCTCCAGGAGAAAATGATTGATATCCATGAAAAGCAAGAATACCGCCATTTTTACAAAAGGATTCTTTCGTGATATTCATTTGCTCATAGCCTTGCTCAGGTGTGATATTGATACCTGACACAAAATATTGCATTTCCGTTTTGATGTCGTTCATCGTATATTCGATTACTTTATGTAGGTTTCCATATTCATCAGAATTCATTCTTTTGGTTTTGGATGGATTCGCTGCGTAATTGATAACTCTTTTAAGATTATCCTTTACGGCCCATATCGCAGTCGTTGCCATTTATCCTTTTTTCTGGAAGAGTTACTACCTCTCTGATCTTCAGTACTTCTTTTTTGATCTCTTTTACCAGATTTTCAATCATAGGAGTTTCGATATAACCTACACGATTTGCAATCATAGCCATCTGATTAACATTGTTTCCAATAGCTCTTAACTCACGAATTATTACGTAAAATTCTTTTGGGGGAATAGCCTTAGGTAAATGACCTGCTATTAACGATCTTATATAAGACTCCTGTGATAAGCCAGATAGTTTAACAGCTTGTTTAAGATAAACTAATTCGTCTACAGTTAAGCGGACAGTTACTTTACGTTCTCTTTTCAAATTTAGCCTCACTTTCTATATTTTGTAACGGGGTTTTAGGGGGGAGGCCCCCTAACAAGCGAATTATGCCAGCATAATTCAGTGCTTGCTACCTCATAAGACATGAATATCATCTTAAAATGTGAATCAAATACCAGCCGATGAAAATTATGATTATGCTTCATTTCCCTGTATTTTATTTAAAATTTCATCCGTTCCCGTGAGCAGTTTTTCATATTGCATTTTCAGCTGGTTCAAATCCTTTAAATGATTATTCAGTGTAGAGATCTCAGCATCTAATTCATCCCTTTTCTGCTGAAGTTTTTGTTTTTGTAGCTCGATTTTCTGTATCTCTTTGTTAATCTTTTTTATCATATTGATAACTCCTTTCTCTATGATTTAACAAAAAAAGAAATCCATAATGGATTTCTTTCATGATTAGAACTATCGCTCGTCTATTCTTGTTGTATCTGTGATTTTTATATTGCAGAAGTCCTTTTTAGCAAGAGATTTAATCTCATTTTGCAGTTTTGGTATTTCTGCAGTAAAGACTGGTCTGCCTAATATTATTTCAATATAACGATGGTAATCTTCCATGTCACCTATTAAAATTCCTGTATATGCTGAAATAATAGCTGCTTCCTTTTTTGTCATTTTATCCTCCATTCCTGTTAGTTATATCTCCATCATATCACAATGGCTTCCATAATACTAATTACTAAATAGCATAATTGCAATACTAGATTACCGTTCTTTATATTTGGATTTCCGTTGTTTGGAAAGTACCAAATAATCATTTATGTCCTTCCCTGATGGTGCAGGAGCGTTCACTACGGAATAAGAACTTTCAAGCAAATTACTAATTTTTTCAGCTGCTATCATGCCTGCTTTGTCATTATCCAGATGCAGGAAAACCTTCTTAATTGTATGAGTGAGCAGAAATTCTTGTAATGCTATAGGTAATGTTATATCCTTATCTACTTTTTCGGATGGTAAGTATATACCTGATAATGAAACATAATTATTTTCCTGCCATGGTTTACCCAAGTCATGCAAAAGTGTTTGATATGATAGTAAATCTATAGCAGACTCAAATACATGTAAATGATCACTGTTATAATTATCAAACGAGAAGCTATAGCGTTTATCACTACCGTATATATCTCTCTTGTTTGATTCGGTTGTGGAAGATGTTTCCCGTATACAAGCAAATTTCTCTTTCCCTGTATCATCATAACTTACAAAAACGACTGAATGTGTATCTCTGGATTCATATATATAGTTGTAATAAATATAATAATCAAGAACTCTTTTAGATATACATCTGTCACTACAAAGGTACTTGATAATAGCAGAATTATTTTTTGAATGAGGAGGAAGGTGTAGAACAGCGGGCAGAGATTTATGGTTTATCGGTTGAGGCAGGGGAGGGAAACCATTGATCTTAATAAGATTTTCTAAGTATAAAGCTGCATCTAAAAAGGGCATATTATTTACTTTGATTAAATAATCTAAAGCAGATCTACCTCCGATACCACGTGCCCACCACATCCATAATCCGTGGTCAATTTTTAAACTACTATGCGATCGAGTGGTATATCTATTACGTGATTCTTTGACTAATTCATCAGCATCATAGTTGGATAAATAAGTAAATAAATCAATTTTTTTTACATTTTTTAGGTTCTCTGCAGATATAAATTTGTTCATAATTTGCTAATCATCGTGTAGTAAGAAACACGTATCTTCCAAAATGATGGGACATTTACCATGGATATAGGGAATAGTTCTGAGTGTATTATACTCGATGAATTCAACTGCTTCTTCATAAGATATATTAGCTTCAGCAGCAAGCTCTTTTGCCATCATATCAAGCTCATAGATTGCGCAGCCATTGAATGATTTTCCGATAATTGCATTATCGAATGCAGGTGAGTCAAATAAAATTGTATCATAATCTAATGCGTCTCTTATGGTTTTATTTATCATAGTTCCTCCTTCTGTCATAAGAATTTACACCATCTTTGTTTATTACAAGTAGGTACTTTTGTGTTTCTTGGTCTAATGGGACAAGACCAGCTGGTGACCATATGTATCAACTTCTTTATACCAGCAAGAAGCTTTTAGACTGCTTTCTGTTTCTGTATCAAGGATATAATTGATAACCTTTTTTTATATCCCATCGTTTTGGCTATTTTTACTATTCTTGCGTATAAAAAGCTACATGCGTTATATGTTACATCGATACAACAACGTAAAATTTCAATAGTCTTTCTATCGTCTAAATGTCTTGCTACAGGCCTTGCAGCCTGTATAACACCACATAAATGATTATCATCATTTATACAGTCTACACGGAATTTGTCACGATAAACAGGTGCGTGATGTCTATGAAATGCTTCTACAAAAGCATTAGCATCTTTCAATTCTATAGGGATAGCTCTCAATTTATCGTTCATATTCATTTTTATGTTTCTTTCTTGATACATCGCCAATTGTAGACTGTTCTGACTCTTTACTATCTAACCCTAGTTCTATTGTTAATTCAGTTAATCGCTTTGTCTTTTCTTGCAGCTCGAATTCTTTTTCGAACGGTTTTTTTACTTCTTCCTCAGCAATTTTTAATTGAGTAATCGTATCAGAGAGTTCGTCTTCATATTCTTTAAGCATTTTATCCATCCCGTTAAATATATTATTCATTCGACTGAAATTGCCGTATTTGTCTGATCCTAATTCAACTTTATACGATAATTTATTTGATAATGTCAAAACGAAATTTACAATCAACGGATCAAAAGAAGCTGAAAGTTTAAAGGATCGGTATTCTCCAATGTATACTGATTCTTTTCCAGTAACCGATCTGCAAAGTTGTATAAGTTTCTCACCTGCTGCAGATTTTTCTTTATAAACAGTTCCCTCTAAAACAATGCCTACAAAATCTTCATTGAAAGATAGTAATGTGTTATCCCTAACATTTATATCTTCTTTTAAATATTCGATTTTCTGTTCTAAACCTGCTATGATTTCTGGGGATTTTTTTAGTATATAGTCTTGTAAATCATAAATCTGATTGCGATAATTGGTCTTTAGAACATTAAGCTTATTGACTTCCATTTCTAAATTACAGCGTTCCATGATTTTAGGGTCACCACATGCGATTGCTTTGATTTCTGCATAATTCAACACAGCTTCATCGATTTCCTCCATGGTTCTCTGAGGTGCTTTTCCAGTAAGAACTTGTGATATAAATTGTTGCTTCTTTTCAATAGTTTGGTATAAATAGGCATCAAAAGTTCCTTCAGTAACGTATCTAATGACATGTACTAACTCATTTGTATTCCCTTGTCTGATAGCTCGTCCTCTGCGCTGTTCTAAATCACGAGGACGCCATGGACAATCAAGGTCATGTAAAGCGATAATTAAATCTTGTACATTTGTTCCAGCTCCCATTTTACTCGTAGAACCTAATAAAATCCTTATTTTACCTTGGCGTACTTTCGCAAACAAATCTAATTTTTGAATTTCGTTTTTAGCGTCGTGTATATAGGCAATTTGATCTGAAGGGATGCCTTTAAGCAACAACTTTTTTTTTATTTCATCATAAATATTGGTAAATTCCAAATTGATTTCAGAAGGCTCTTCCTTGTATGCTGTAACATTATCAGAGTGCTTTGTCGGTGTAGATAAATCACAGAAGACAAGTTGTGTTGCACGCTTTGATTCAAAATCTCTATAAAATTTGTAAATGTTATCAATACAAGCATTAACCTTACTTTGCTTGTTTTCAGGCAGCATAGGATTTATTAATCTTTGTTCTAATGCTAATTTCCTGCCATCAGAAGTAATCTTCAACATGTTATCCACATTTGGTGGTACACTACCATTATGTACTTGTTCAGCACGATCACCTAACGAACTAACGAGAGATTCTTGCTCCTCACTAGCAGGTACAGAAATTATGTCAAATTGGGTTTTTGGCACTGGTAAATGAAGCATTTCGGCTGTTTGTATATCGGCAACTTCGCGAAACATTGTCATTAACTCAGGAAGGTTAAAAAATTTAGAAAATCGTTTTTTCATACGGAATCCATTACCATCCGCTGAAAGTTCCATGGCAGTAACTGTCTCACCGAATGTTGAAGCCCATGCATCGAATGACTCAAGATGACACTTTTGCAAGGTGTTGTATTGTAGATAACGTTGCATTGTATATAGTTCCGCCATACTGTTGGATATGGCAGTTCCTGTTGCAAACACAACACCTCGGTAATTTGTGAGTTCATCTAAATAACGAGTTTTCATAAACAAATCAGAGGCACGTTGAGAATCTGTTTGTGATATTCCTGATACATTTTTCATTTTTGAATATATAAAGAGATTTTTAAATAAATCTGCTTCATCGACAAAAAGCATGTCAATACCTAATTGTTCAAAACACAGAATGTCATCTTTTTTTGTGGAATCATTCAGTTTTTGTAACTTCATCATAAGTTTTGCTTTCATTTTTTCTAGCTGTTTTATGGTAATGTGATTGTCGTTTTCTTCTTCAAGTAATTGAATATTATTTGTTATATCATCCACTTGATTCTGTATATTCTCAATTTGCCTTTCATGAGAAAGTGGCATCTTTATAAATTGACTATGCGTTATAATTATTCCGTCCCAATCACCTGCAGAGATATACGAAAAAAATTTATGACGATTTTCTTTTTTTAAAGTATCTGTAGTTGCGACAAGAATATCTGCACTTGGATAAAGACGGTGGAAGTCAGATGCAAAATCACCGATTATGTTGTTTGGAACAACATATAATGGCTTGTTACAGAAACCGAGACGCTTGCTTTCCATACCTGCAGCGATCATTTCGAATGTTTTCCCAGCACCTACACAATGAGCAAGAAGTGTATTGCCTCCATATAGAATTCTAGCAATAGCATCTTTCTGATGCTTACGTAACTCAATATCTGGATTCATTCCAACAAAATTTAGATTACTACCATCATAGATACGATTGCGAATTGAGTTGAATTTATTATTATATAAATCACATAGCTGTTCTCTACGATCTGCATCACTCCATATCCATTCTTTAAACTTTGATTTGATTAAATCCTGTTTACTCTGGGCGATAGCAGTTTCACGTTTATTTAGAACTTGCACTTCTTTCCCTTGATCATCTGTTTCTTTATCAAAGATTTTAATATCTTGAAGATTTAAAGATGCTTCAATAATTTTGTATGCATTTACTCTTGCTGTTCCATATGTAGATTTTACTTTTACTCCCTTATCCATAGATTTGTTTGTGATTTTCCATTCTTCGGTACTTGAAATATATATTATGGTTATCTCTTTTTTATACCAGCTGGGAGTATTCAATAGTTGATACATAAAATCCTTATACATATCAAGTGGTATCCAGGTAGTTCCTAAGCGTATGTCAATTTCGCTTGCTTTGATTCTTTCTGGTTGGACTTGTTCTAGTTTTTCTATATTATTTTCATATAATTCTGGTTGATCAATAGCTGCCTGTCTAGCAAGAGATAATTTTTCTCTAACATTACCAGATAAATATTCGTCTGCTGTTTCATAAATTGGACTGCCATCATCATCAAGTTTTTGAGGATTCGGGAAGATTACATTATGTAATTTACTAATCAGATCTTCCTTTTCGATATTTGATATATTAGTCATGTATGCGAAGTCTATATGTCCTTTTTCAGCCATACTTACTGTTAATGCTTCACTAGCTGTTGCAACTGATGTGATAGACTTTTTAGGCTTTATTGTTCGTTTATAAAACATATCTGCTTTCTTTTTTAAGGTTTTATCTGTATTCAAGATTTCAAGAGAGCAGATTAAGCTATAGGAACTGTCATCTTCAAAAGCACGCTTGTTTTGACGAGAGTTCAATAATCCATTTTTTTCAGTGAATGAATTGTATAATGATAATAGCTTTTTTTGTTCCTGCTGTATCTCCTGCAGAGGATAGTCTTCAGTTTGGAGATTTATAAGTTCACGCATACAATCCCTAATCTGTATCATTCCTTTAATTCTGCTTAGATCTTTTTTCGATGCCGCATATGGATACATTCTACTATTCTCACGGTAAAAGATATTGCCATCAACTATGCAAAAACTGTAATTACGTAGTGTTGGATCAGCAGGAATTGACTTATCATCTTCATCGTTTGAAAGGGAAGTAGTTATAGAACTGGGTACAGAAACTTGAGCATGAATGTTATTCATGGCTTCAGAGAGTAGTTCTTTTAGTTCTAAGCCTTTTTTTGGCTTACAGGCTATAGCTGTTCCATACTGAGAAGATTCCTCCACCATCGTACCTAAAATCATTTGTGGATGGTCAATGAAATATGAATTTATCTTAAGACCGTTTTCATCTTGCTTTAGATTTAGCCAATCAGGAAGATGTTCAGGCGGTTTAGCTCTCTTTTGAAGGATTAGAATATCACTTGTGACACGAGTGCCAGCATTTGCTTGAAAAGTATTATCAGGCAAACGTATTGCTCCTAATAAATCAGCACGCTGTGATATATATTTTCTAACATTTGTATTAGCTTTATCCATTGTAAACATGGAGGTTAGAAGGATTACGACACCTCCTACTTTTACTTTATCCAGAGATTTAGCGAAAAAATAGTCATGTATCATAAAACGCTGTTGATTATATCTGGCATCGAAAACTGGTATCTGTCCGAATGGTACATTTCCAATAACTGCATCATAAAAGTTATCCGGCATATCTATTTGCTCAAATCCTTGCACAGCGATAGTCGCAGTTTGATAAAGCTGTTGTGCTATTTTTCCTGATATAGTGTCTTTCTCAATACCGTAAAAATTACAATTCATTTCATTTGGTTTCATACCAATAAAATTGCCTATACCACACGATGGCTCAAGGATATTTCCTTCTATTATTCCTAAATCCAAGAGCTTGAGATAAATCGATTCGATTACTACTGGAGGCGTAAAAAAAGCAGTTAGAGTTGATTCTCTGGCTGCCTTATATTCTGCTTCATTTAATAATTCCTTTAGTTCTTTATATTCTTTTTGCCAATAATCTTTTGTTTCATCAAATACATCTGGTAAAGCTCCCCAACCTACATAGTGTGATAGAATACCTTGTTCTTCTTTGGTTGCTAACCTGTTTTCTTTGTCTAGCTGCTTTAAGAGGCGAATAGCATTTATATTTGCTCTATACTTAACCTTTAAACCACCAGAACCAAGATCTATATCAGTGATTCTAAAATTTTGACGCTCAGTTTGGGGAATATCGGGAAGAATTCTGTAATCTACGATATTTTTGACATGGATGTCACTCTCATTATGTGAATTCGAGTGAGATCCATGTTGAATGACAGAACCATCCGGAAATACATCCTCCTTTACAGCATCTACTACAGATAACCTAGATTCTTTCGGTAGGTCGATTTTAGGTTTTTGCTGTATGATTTTATTTTCATTTAATTTTAGCAATTCACCTGTGTCTGAAAGTGCCATTTGAATATAGTAACCGCGATCACGAATACTTTTTAGAAATTCATTCACACTTCCATTCATTTGCTGCTGAATATTATAGTCGTTTACTATTCCATTTACTAATTCCAGTTTTTCGATAATTCCGTTCTCATAGATTTCATTGATGTTCAATACTTCTGATTTTGCATCTAATGTAAATGTATATTCTTTGAAGTCACTGTCATATTCTTCTTTAATAGTTAAGGAATTAAAAGCATATAATATCGTAATGATGTTTTTGCTATTCGAGCTAATTAGTTTCATCAAACAAGCTTCTCCCGATATTATCTGCGGGGCAATTTCTTTGAATAATACAAAATTTTGATAGTTTAGAAAATTTCTCTCTTTATCTGTAAGGAAAGATAGACCAGGTTCTGTATACTGTGAACGATTTTCTTCATAAACATAGCTATTTCTTGCATCTTGTTTAAGCGCAGCTTCAAAATCACTCCTGTCTATTTCAATGTCTCTACCATCTTCAAGTGTTTGAATAATTACTGGATCTTCTGTTTGAATAATTACTGAATCGTCTGTAATAATTTCAAGAACACCATATATATACTCGTTATCATAATATAGGCAGACAAAATCTCCAGTAAGATAATTAGCTTCACTATCAGTAAGCGATCGATTATATGCATGTCCTAATTCTGAATCTTTTGATAGATCGCAATTTTTTAGTTTTGCTCGCATATAACTTAATTCTTCTCGCAGTATGACTGCTGTAGCAGTTACATTCACACCATATGCGTTATTGATAATACTATTCAAATACAAAATAGTATCTTCAAGTGCAGATAAATCAGAGAAGATATTTTCTGATACTAAATTAGTCATTGTTGCTTCACAAGAATTTATCTCTTTCAAGAAGTTATTAAATAAATTTGTAATAGAAGTTTGTTCATCAATTATAGGATTATATGATGTAGTAAGCACTTTATCTTCTTTTCTGTCAATAAGCGTATTTTCACCATAATAGAATTGCTCTATATGTTTATAATATTTTTGTTTTTCTCTATAATTATCAGAATCTGGATTTATGTTTACCATTGCAATTTTCATTAGGTCTAGGACATGAGACGCATTTTCTCTACAACATAAGAATTGTGGTAAATAATCATCATCAATTACAAAATCATGCTTTACTTGATAAGGTCTGATAGTGTTTAAGTCTAAATCTGAAAAGAAATCATGGATTTCTTTGGACAGTACTTCACGCTCATAATTGTCCATTCCTTCCAGCTCTTGTTGATTTAAATATCTATTATGAGCTATCAAATAAGCTATCCTATCAGATACATCTTTCCATTTTAGTGTAATCTCTGATTGATTGTGTTTATAATTATGCGACATGATTTTAAACCCTTTACCAGAGGTATTATAATGAGGTGATCCTCCTATACCCCAAACTTTTTTTAGATATCTTATTCTTTCTTTCTTATCTTTATTATTGAGAAAAAATGAATATGTTTCATATTTTTGATTCTGGACATGCGTTCCGGCAACCATATCATCAATAATATCTTGCGTTACAAAATAGGAAAGTTCTGGATTTATAAATGTTATATCCGCATGAAATGTTATACGATGCTCTGAAAGCTGTTTTATGAGAATGATTAACTTATCGGGTGTATATAACTGCCAGCGATCGCGCATTAAATCTGTATTTTTTTGATAATCCATATCGAATTCATATAAATCATCTAGTGTTCTTTGATAGAAAGCTTCTGTTTTCAAAAGTTCTGCTATTTTAGGGGGACCATCAACAAACATCAATTTATAATACTGTCGTAACTCAGCCATATGATCGCTTTTGTCAAAATCCATATCCTGGCACATATGCATAAGTTTTGTAGCAACTTCAAGATATTCGAAATCGCTTAATCCATCCAGTTGATCTTGTAATAAATAATGCCCATCATCTAATAACTTACGTATACCCTGCGCTACAGTAATCCAATCAAGTGTTTGTTTATTTAAAGCTTCTGTTACGTTAGAACCCCAAGCAATATGTAATCCATCAGAATTATATAAATACGCAACTTTACGTTGGTTTATGATAATTCCATTTCCCCCATGCTTATAAAGTTTTCTGATGAATTCAGCATTTTCTTCAACAGGATGGTCGAGTGAGAGGAATGCTGCAATCCTTTTTTTATCATCTCCTTCCTCTGTCCCATCAGATAATACGATATCTATAACATACTGAGGCATGCTAAACGGTTGCTTTTCATAATGCACATCTGTATCTGTATCAACAATATCTAATTGAAACAGATTTAATTGTTGTTCCTGTATTGAGGGTAGTGGTTTTATTGGAATTGAAAGATATACATTTCTCTCAATCATATCGGCTATAAAAGAAGTAATATTATCCCATGTTACATCCGCTTTATGTTCGGGATTCATATAATTTCCTTTCCATACCCGTAATACGTTTTTATCTTCTCTTTTTTGATAACCTAATCTTACTTCTTCATATAGAGTCTCTATAATGGTTATGGTGAAGCTATCTTTTACATAGGCTGTGCGATGTTCTTGGTCATTGAAAAAATTAAATACTTTTTGAATATCTTGATTTTTATGATTGCGGAAGCGATCAAATTTAATCAATTCTTCGAATTCATCAAGCGTAAAAAAAGCAGGTATCTCATATGGCTTGCCTGCTTCTTTATTATTTAGCTGTAAATTAGTTCTGTTTTGATTATTTCCTGTATCGTTTCTTCGATGTAATTCATCCATTGAATCCATTTCATTTGGTTGGATTCTTTCATTTGTTCGTTTACTTCCAGATGCTCCTTCATTTGTTTGGTCAACCACTCTTTTCTCTGATTGGCGGTCTTGTCGATCTCCCGTAGATGCTGAAACAATCTCTGCGTGGTTATTAGACTGGAATATAGACCTGGACGGTGTTCTTTTAGAAAATTCTTCCTCATCAGTCCATACTTGCCGAGTGGTGTCTGTTCCTCCTGTGCTAATGTCAAGTTGGGAACCTGATATTCTCCCATCTGTATGTAATCTATCTTCATGATTATTACTCCTTTCAGTGGTGTTCTTTTCAATATAATTGTAAGTGGGCGGAACTTGATTAGCAACTGATTCAAGCTCTATTTCTTGTTTCCTTACTGATGCTCTTATGACAGATAAAATCTGTTTAGCAGTTTCAGTAGTTGCAGCACCTAATACATTTATGATTTCGGGTGTATCAAAGTAAGAAATACCACTCACATCATCTGCACTTATATAATCGGACACTAAAATTCTGCATCTATGCAGTACCATGTATTCAACACTTAAGGATAACAGACGTTTGAACTCAATATTCTGATTCAGTTCATCAAATTCAGATAATTTAGAATTTTCCATTGCATAACTTAAATCAGCACTATAGTCATCAAATTTATTGGATATGACAGATTCTGTGGATAAAATAATCGCTTCTGCAAGAGTATCACAATGAGGTAGGGTATCAAATGCATCGGCAAGATTATTGATAGTGTTTTTTTCAAACTCTGACTTCATATCCCACAGTGGTACTGGTACTTCTTTTTCACCTCGCATTGGATAAGTATCAGCTACATCAAAATAATATTTTAATCGTGTAAAATTTGAATCAGTATCAAAAACTGCAATACCTTTAGACCCTGCTTTTACCCAACGACTATAGATTTTATTCCATTTTTCGATTTCCAAAACAGCTATTGCTTCGGGTCTTTGAGCATAGACCAAAACAGATTCATTAAATGTTAAGCCATAATTTTGACAAGCTGATGCAAGATAATTACACCATGAATAACCATCATGTGAAAGTTTAGAAAGTGTTTCCTGATATAAAGAAGTGATTAACTCATATTTATTCATAAATGTACCAATTTCTCTCCAGAACTATCATTAACGTGACCTCTCCTTTTGCTTTTTACGACACCACTGCTCTAGGAGCATAATAATTGTTTCTTCCATCTTTTCTTGTGTAGTGCCCTGCTTAAAAAACTTGTCAAGAACATCAGACTTCAGAGTGATTTTTGATACATTTTTCTCCTTTTTTTTCGTCAAAATATTAAAGATAGTATCAATATCTAATTTTCCTAATTTACTTAACTCTCGCATGTATTTTGCTTGTTCAAGTGATGGAAATTTATCTTCTGTTTGTATAGTCAAAAGGAGGTCATTTTGTTCCTGTTGATTAAGCTCTGATAATTCCGATGCTGGCACTAGGCCTATTTTCCGCTTATCTACATAATCCAATAATTCAGGTAAAAGCCTTGTTAAATGTATAAAGCGATATACAGTATCTTTACTATCTCCAAAATCTTTGCCAACCTCTTCAGCAGCTGACTTCTTCGCAAGTTGCGAAGAAGTTAAATCAGTTCTTTCACCTTGACGTTTTACTGCATCTAATTTCATTTGATATGCATAAGCTTTTTCGGAAGGGAGTATCGAGTCTCTTTGATGCAAGTTTGTATCCACCATCACAATAACCGCTTGTTCATCATTTAAATCTCTTATAACGCAGTCTATTGTTTGATAACCATTCATTTTCGCCGCTTTTTGCCTTCTATGTCCAGATATCATCTGATATTTGTTGTCTTTTACCCTTACTATAACGGGTAACAACACACCCTGTTGTTTTACAGATTCGACTAAGGCTAGAAATTTTTCGTCATCACGTACTTTGAATGGATGATCAGGAAACGATTCTATTTCATCAATAGGTATTTTCATAACTTTTTCTAAATGTGCTTCGTCTCGTTCCTGTTGTGATGTGAACAAATCATCTGCATTTATTCTTTGTGCCTCTTTTATGACTTTTCTGGGCATGTTCGATTACCTCCTTTGTAAGCTTAAGATATGCATCGGTAGCATCGCAATGTTTCGCATATGTTACAAGACTTTTACCATATCTTGGTGATTCGGAAACTTTTATACGCCTAGGTATAGTAAAGGGATAAACGTGAAAATGAGAACCAAATTTTTCGTAAATTTCATTTCTGATTTCTCTATTATTTACAAGGCGTTTATCGGTCATAGTGATTAAGACACCTTCTACTGTTAGTTTTGGATTTATTCTTTCTTTTGTTTTTAAAATACTTTTCACGAGATCTGTTGTATCTGTAGCAGATAAAAATTCATCTTGCGTTGGGATGATAATAGAATTTGCAGCTGCAAAGGCATTCACAGTTAGCAAACCCAGCGAAGGGCTACAATCAATTATAATGAAATCATAATTTGACTTTATATGTGTAAGGATATCTTTTAGGACAGTCTCCCGATCTTCGATATCTGTAAGTGACTTTTCTATGATTGCCAACTTTGAATTTGCTACAATTATGTCAAATCCTTCATCACTTTTTATGATAGCCTTGTTAATATCAACTTCATCCGTAAAAATCATATCAGACATCATGTTTGATATGGTGTATTTATTATCATTCGGCTTTGCAATACCAAGCGCTTTGGATGAATCACCTTGCGGATCAAAGTCGATTAGCAGTACTTTATATTTGTTATAAGATAAGCCAGCAGCAAGGTTTACACTGGTGGTTGTTTTACCGACACCTCCTTTTTGATTTGCTATCGCAATTATTTTACAGTTCATGTTTCCTCCTTTTATAAAAGTGTAAGTTGTTGGTATTTGTATTTGTGTGCTATATCCGGCCTATATTTTATAAGTGATTGATATCTCATTTCAGAGTAGATATTTTCCCATTTTACTAACATATTCTGTTCATACGAAGGATCAAAGGGTAGATGTATCCCTTGAGCTATATAAACATCTTGTAACCAGTACAATGATGCTCTATATCTATTTGGTTCATATATAGATAATTTCCTTAGATTTTCAGCTAATTGTAAAGAAAATGGGCATAAAAAACACCCTGTCCGCTCATAACCATACTCTGTGTATGCTTTAGACAAGGGGATGTTATATGATTCTATAAAATCACTAATATCTTGATCTGACCAATCTATAATAGGCATTTTAACAATGACTCCTTTACGATGAGTTGTGCATAATTCTCCTCCTTTTTTAATTCTTTCTGCAGTGTTCAATGCTCTTACACCACCTTCAGCTAATCGTAAACCTGTAATATATCCATGCATATCATGTTTTTTTGAAAAGGCATCAAATGGTAACTTCTTCAGATACTTACAACATTTTTCAGTTGCCATAATATCAAAATCAGGATGTACTAAATGCATATCCTTATTTGCTAGCCTCGTTTTACCATAGCTTTTTGCACATCCTGTGAGACAACCAAGTGCTTTTTCATCTTGGCGATGGTGCCAACGATATAAATATTCGCTTTTAATTTTGGATTTTATGGGTTTGCCATAATGTTTTAAAATCCAATCGAATGTGTGTAATGGATCTGGTCTGATTATTGTAAGATTTCTATAATAATTATCAGCTACCCATCTTACAAAATCACTGATAGCATTTAGTTCTAACCCCGTTTCACAATACACGGCAGTTATTGTATTCGGTGGGATTGTATAGATATCCTGGCACATTAAAATCAAAGCTAAAATTACTGTGCTATCTTTACCACCAGAATATGAAACATAACATTTACCATTAGTCTCCAGATAAACTGATTCGATTCGTTCCATTGCGTTCACAATCTTCGTGTTAAGTTTTTCATTTATCAAATTTACTGTTTCCTTTTCCAATAAAAAAACATATCACAACGTAAGTTTTGATATGTAAGATTGCTATTTACTTTCAACATTTTTCTTTGTGCTATCTTTTAGCGGTTGCTTTTTTATCGTTCTTCATAATGCTTCTTCTTTTGTTTGCTTTGTACTCTCCGATTTCTAATCTGACTATCCATCATATTGTGACTTCTGATATTGAAATCTTTAAATGCATTCTCATAATTATCATAATAATGCCCCTGAACGTATCCACCATACCGATTAGGTGTTGTTATCCAGGTAACATATTGCTGGGAAGCGTATTTGTTATATCCTAGAATAACCGCTTGATCAAAACACCTAACCTCAGCAACAATTTTGTAGTTTTGATTCATTTCTTGATACAAATCGCTAATATCTGGAGTATTTTTTCTTACTGATGATAGCAGCTCATGTGTGATGTAATGTTTCTGACAATAGGAAAGATATAACTGTAACCCCTTCTCATTATCTATTTCTTCTTGTAGCTCATGTATGCAGTACCAATGGCCAGCGTGAATTTCTAATGGCATGTATTTTATTTGGTAGCCATCTTCTAAATCAGTGAGCAGGAAGGAATCTACGTGGTAATCCCAATCAGGTACGCTTCCTAACTCAGAAGAGCCATCGTTGGTCAGACTTATCTCATATATATCGGATTCATCTAATTCACAATGAGCCAATGCTTTTACATGGATAATATTATTATCTATTTGCTTATCAAGGATATAGTCAACAAACATTGCTTCTTTATCATTTGCTATCAAAAGCTCATATATATCGCTTAAATGATTTTCATGCTTAAAGCGATTGTCATTTTGATGCTTTGCCAATCGATCAATCATTTCTATCACCTTTTTATTCATAATTTTCTCCGTTCATAATTAGTAAAAAAGGTAAACATCTAGCTTACCTCTCTAATTTATTGTTTTGCTGAATACATCTTTGTCTAGTAGTTATTTTAAGTTTAAGACCTATTAAATTAAAATCTCTACAATAGATTAGTATGTTATTTATGGCAATCTGGGGAAGAACTGGATTAGACAATAAGTACATACATGTTTTATAGTCTCTTTTTTTTGATAGTTCTATTAAAACATCTTTTTTTGTGTTAGGGTGCATAGCAATATACTTTGGATTTACGTAATTATCAGAATTTTTATTTTCAACAGCATCATGTAAATGTTTGAAGGCATTTTGAATTTCTTGCATGATTTCAGTAGGTGTGTCTTCTAAACTGTAACAACCCTGATATGGATCAGAAGGGCTTATTTCAGCTTCTTCATAGTTACAGATATGCTCTACAATTTTGATTGGATATTTAAGTAGAACATGATCTTTATCATAGCAGGATAAAGATATTCCGATTTCTCTTCTTTCATTTAATGTAGTATTGCTGCACCATTCTGGTCTATTCCATTGAGCAATTAGCTCATAGATATCCTTCCCTTGAAATAAACCATAACCAGAATAGTCATGCTCTATGTATGGTTCGCCAAATGGGTTAAGTAAATAAACATAATCAGGTGTTCCAGCTATCGCTTTGCCTATTTCATCAATAGCAATAGGTTTATGGCTATCGGATGTTATCCAACTATAAACGCCCATAACTGTACCTCTCTTTCTTTTTTTGTTAAACAGTGCTATTTCTTATGTTTTTGGGAAATGTGGTTGATGTGTGAATCATGAAATAGCGCCTATTTATAAGGGTTTTACGTATTTGTCCCTTTTTCATGAGCAGCGGTAGCGCCTGTTGCTCCATTCAATCCTGTGGCGCCTGTAGGTCCGGTAGCTCCACGATATCCTCGCGGACCCTGTGGTCCCTCACAACAGCAGATCTCAGCACTACCACAGGATGGCGCCTGCTCTGTACAGCAGTTGTCCATGCAGGTATAATCTTCATAATGCATACTGCTCACCTCACTTTCTGATACAGTATAAGCTATGCCGTCTGCAGAAATATGTATTGACGATATCCCAGAGAGACCTGTACAAATATGAAAGGCATGACGGTTGATAGATGAAGTCCGGGATGGTGACAGGCATATTCAGCTTCATGCAGGGTGTCTGTATGCTGTTGTGAATTTCCATAACAGATTAACAGGTGATATGTGGATCCGTTGAACATCCGTAAGGGTATGAAAATAGGGAAAGCTGTAAGAGATAACCATCGACATATGGAAGCCCTGCTGTTAAGAATAACCTTCCTTCATTCTGATTTGTCTGACCTTTGTTCCATCATATTGCGGACTTTTTGTCCTGCGTATGCTATACTGTTAACATAAATGAGGTGATCGTATGCTGTCTACAGAGCGTAAATTATATCTGCTGCAGAAGGTGGAAAGAGAAGGAACCATCCATGTACGGGATGTTGCCAAGCAGCTTAACATCAGTGAAACAACGATCCGTCGTGATTTGATGGAGCTGGAGCAGGAAGGAAAGGTGCGAAGGGTGCACGGCGGTGCTGTCAGAGAAAGTCTGAATCAGATTTTAACGGAATCCAGAGAGGTGCTGATGCAGGACCGCATGCTGATCAATTTTGACAGAAAATCCAGAATCTGCCGCAGTGCCAGTGAGCTGGTACAGGATGGTGAATGTGTCTTTCTGGATGGAGGAACGAGTATCGTTGCCATGATTGACTATCTGCAAAGCCGTCCCATCAAAATTGTGACACACAACCAGCTCATCGTACAGCGTCTGCACGATCCGGTTGCACAGATTATTATCATCGGTGGGGATTTTAATGCAAAATATCACATGAGCGAAGGTCCGATGGCACAGAATATGCTTGGTCTTTACAATTTTGACAGAGCCTTTATCGGCTGTGCGGGCATGGATCCTATCAGCGGGCAGTGCTATACTGCGGAAATGGGAACCAGGGAATTGAAGGAAATTGCGATGAAAAACAGTAATCACAGCTATCTGCTGATCGATGACAGCAAGCTGTTTGTAAAGGGCTTCTGCAAATTTACGAATACGGATGCCTTTGAACAGATATTCTGTAATACACTGGATGAGGCTGTGGAAAATCTGCCTGAGAATATGAGGTTTGTGGAATAGGCTGAACCAAAAAGGGTTCAACCTTTTTTTTGAAAATGTAAGAAAACGCTTTCCTGTTTTTCCTTCCTGATTTATCATAAGAGTATAGAGAAAAGAGGGATTTTATGGCAAGGACAATACCTGAAGATTTTTTAATCGGAACAAGCAGCAGTGCATGGCAAATTGAAGGTGTGGCAGGAAAAAGCAAAGAACAGAAAAGCTGGGCAGAGCTGTTCTATGAATCAGCACCGGAAAAATGGCACGATGGAGTCGGACCGGAAAAGGCGGCTGATTTCTATCACCGCTACAAAGAGGATATTCATACCATGGCATCTCTTCATATGAAAGCCTTTCGCTTCACCATACAGTGGGCGCGGTTTATGAAGGATCCGATTGCTGGCATCGTGGATGAGGAGGCAGCTGCATATTATCTTGATGTGATCAAAACCATTCGAGAAGAGGGAATGGAGCCATTGGTTTCCCTTGAGCACTGGGACCTTCCGGCAGTGCTTATCGAACGCTTTAACGGCTGGGCAGGCAGAGAAACACTGGATTGCTACATCATCTATGTGAAAGAGGTGCTGCAGCGTTTTGCGGAACAGGTAACCTGGTGGTTCGCCTTTACAGAACCAAACATCCCCATTGACAACGGGTATATGGATGCCATATGGTATCCGTTCACCCATGATCCGAAAACCGCCTATCAGGCACATTTTCATAAGATACTGGCAACCTCGTATGCAGTCGCATGCATAAAGCAGTATCGCTCCTGTGGATGCCGTATGGGGGCAATGGTGCACATGACGCCGGTTTATGCGAAAAGCGGAGAGATTCAGGATGTAACTGCCGCATGGTATGCCGATCTGTTTCATGTGCGACTGTATCTGGACCCGTATCTGAAGGGAGAGTTTCCAGCCGAGCTGCTGCATCAGCTTGAGCTGCATGACTGCATGTTCAGTTATAAGGAAGAGGATTTGCAGCATATCCGAGAACATCGCATTGATATGCTTGGCATTGATTACTATTTTCCGATTCGGGTGCAGGCGCGTCGTCATCCGTATTCCGGCCCCTTTCATCCAAAGCAGTATTACGAGCCATGGATCAAGGAGAACCGCAAATTCAATGCGGACCGCGGCTGGGAGGTTTACGAGCAGGCTGTCTATGATATTGGAATGCGCCTGAAAGATGAATATGGCAATCCGGACTGGCTGATCAGCGAAAACGGAATCGGTATTGCACATGAGGAGCGCTACCGCAATGAGCAGGGGAGTATTGACGATGATTATCGGATTGACTTTCTTTCTGAACATCTGCGGTATGCGCTGAAGGCAAGGGAGGCAGGATGTCACTGTCTTGGGTATCTTGTATGGTCTTATATTGATAATGTGTCCGCCATCAATGCGTTTAAAAACCGATACGGTCTGCTGGAGCTGGATATAGAAACAGGAAAGCGGATTCCGAAGAAGTCGGCATACTGGTTTCGGGATATATTAGAAAAAATGCAGCTTGACGATTGAAAATGTATGATAATGCAGAAATAAATATGCAAAAATATGCATAAACAAAATAATATGAGCGCAAATGGCTTGCTTCCCGGATGGAATCCCATTATAATATGCATAGAAAGAATCAAAGCACAGATTCTTTGACGCAGCCTGCATGAATTTATATGGCTGGACAGTTTGCGGGTGTCATGATGTGCAATCAGCAGGCACGCTTAGACAGTCCATACCGGAAGCAGGCACATCGCTATGAGGAGGGCGCTTATGAAAGATTTTCTATTTTATACACCTGCGGCATCCGGCGTTGACTGGAAGCGCATCGATTCTCTTCGCCATGTCATGGAGAAACGCATTGCCAGTATATGCCCGCAGCGTGCTCTTCTGTATACACAATCCTTTCAGGAAAGTGAAGGAGAACCGTATATCATCCGCAAGGCAAAGGCATTTGCCCACACCCTTGCCCATATGGATATCTATATCCAGCCGTATTCCCTGATTTTCGGTAATCAGGCGTCCGCAAACTTCGCGGCTCCGATTTTCCCGGAATATTCCATACAGTGGGTCATTGACGAGCTGGATACCTTTGATCAGCGAAGTGGTGATGTGTTTCAGATCAGCGAGGAAGTAAAACAGGATTTGAAACGCATAGCACCATACTGGCTGCAGCATACCCATGAGGATGAGGTCAATGCACACCTCA
>SKEY01001250.1_pt1 | contig 34220 bp, 26 predicted proteins | sample 4843871 | NCBI WGS metagenome assembly SKEY01 (sample SAMN11008797, study PRJNA524170) | human gut metagenome | biome: Human fecal sample; material: Feces; isolation source: fecal sample from pouch patient p36 | host: Homo sapiens | place: Israel: Tel-Aviv | collected 2016-12-04 | reverse complement strand
AAAAAGATATATCTAATATATAATAATTTCTTATAATTTATTTTCAAAAAGAGATTTCAGAAAATATTTTGCATAAAATAAAAGGGAACTATCGTCATGCTCCCCCTTTGTAATACTGATTTATTCATTTTGATTTTATCCACATAAAGCTGGCATTTGTTCGGATTAGAGTGTATTTGAAAAATATTCTGGCTTCATGTAATGTTTTCACTTTCCATAATTGAAAGAAAAAAATCACCCTGTATTTCTTTTATATGTTTAAATGCAATTTCATTTCCATCTATCATCATAAGCTTCTCATTTATTACATCTATCTTTTTTACACATCCTGTTGTTTTATTATAATGTCCACCTTGTTTTCGGGCATCTGGTGCAAAATAATATATGGAAATTAGAGGATGTTTATATTGGGTTTGCTGTAATATCTGTAATTTCTGATCTAGCTCTTCTTTTTCTCGTCCTGATATCTGATGAAATTCTTCCGTAGTTCTAGCAGTTTCTTTAATCTGTTCTCCATATCCAGTTAAAGCTGCAAATGGAGCAAACTGGGCTGCTCTGTCTGCAATAGGCATCTGGGAGTGTTTTTTTGATACGTGATGTGGAAGATTGATAATATCGTCATACTTTCCCATTATGCTTTATGCCCTCCTATCTGTCCATTTCTTGTTCTTGTTGTTGCACCTTCTTCGTAACTTAACCCTCGCAAAACTGCATTTTTTCCGTATTTTTTCTTAATATCAAGAATAGATTTTTGTAATCTACGTTCTTTTTCCTGTTCTTTCTTTAATGCTTCATAATCAGTAAACAGATCTAACTGCTGATATACCTGTCCTTCTTTGGGCATAACTTTAGTAGCAGTTAATGTGAGCCGCCGGATAAGGAGTTCCTTATCAATTATCCTGTCGTAAAGACTAGAAACAGCAGTTGTAATTTCTTTTAGTGAAGAAGTTGGTATATCCAGATTAATCGTACCATGTGCGTGTTTGGGGATTTTTCTTCCATAACGGTCTGTTGCAACCTCTCCACTGTATTTCTGTCCTTGTAGATTATCCCTATCATAACCTATTGTGAGGACAAATTGCTTTGAAACAAGCTTCTGTTCAAAAAGATCAAATGCAATCTGTTCCGCCATTTCTAAAACTACAACCTTTGCTTTTTCTGAGGAATAAGCAGAAGATAATACCTGTCCGGAACCGATACTTTTTGCTTCTGGTTTATATACTTTTATATCTGCAATCGTGCAAGGTTCATATCCCCAGGCATGGTCAATCAATAACTCAGCATTAATGCCAAATAGTTTATAAAGTAATTCCTCATTATGATATTCCTTTTCTTTTCCAACAGAGCATCTGGCCACGTCTCCCATCGTGTAAATCTGATATACAGCAAGCTTTTTGGCATAACCTTTCCCTACCCTCCAGAAATCTGTAATCGGCTGATGTTCCCATAATTTCTTTCGATATGTTAACTCATCCAGATAAGCAATCCTCACCCCATACTCGTCTGCCGGCACATGCTTTGCCATAATATCCATTGCAATCTTTGCAAGATATAGATTCGTACCAATCCCTGCAGTAGCTGTGATCCCTGTTTCTTTTAATACATCCTGTATCACTTTGGAAATTAATTCTTTTGCCCCCATCTGATAATTTGTCAAATATCCTGTCAAATCAATAAAAACCTCATCAATCGAATATACATGAATATCTTCTGGAGCAAAATACCGAAGGTAGATCTGATATATTTGTGTGCTATATTTCATATACAATGACATCCTCGGAGGTGCTGTAATATATGCCAGTGCAACCGAAGGATCACTTAATTTATCTGAATGAAAGGATTGTCCTATAAATTTATGCCCCGGAGCAGATTCCTGTCTTTCCTTATTAATCCTCTTCACTTTCTGTATTACTTCAAATAAGCGAGGACGTCCTGGAATACCATATTTTTTTAAAGAAGGAGAAACGGCAAGACATATGGTCTTTTCAGTACGGCTCTTATCGGCAACAACAAGATTCGTTGTGAGAGGATCTAAGCCTCTTTCCACACATTCCACTGATGCATAAAATGATTTTAAGTCGATTGCAGCATATATCTTATCCAAATCTATCCCCCTCCCTAAATAGCAAATATCTATGCATTATCGCTCCACAATTCACACTGGCTAATCACTGTATTGATTGCAAAATCATATTCTTCTGGTGGATAATGATATCTTTTTAATAAACGCTTAACCATTTTTCTCATAGTAGCTCTGGCAGTTTCTTTCTTTTGCCAGTCAATTGTTCTATTTTTACGTAACATTTCAGTCAGTTCTCTTGTCAGTTTTATGAGTTCATCATTTTTATAAAAATCTTTTATATGCTCTGGCTTTGTAAGTGCATCATAAAAAGCTAATTCTTCCTGTGTTAATCCAAGCTTTTTTCCATTCTTATAAAGAATTTTAATCTCTTCTGCTGTTTTCATAAGTTCTTTTATTACTTCTTCGTTTGTAATCAATCCATTGTAATACGCATTCATCAGTTTTGTAATTTTTTCTGAAAACTTCTGAGATTGAACAATATTTGTCCTTTTATATAAAGATACCTGTTCTGACATCAGCTTTTTTAAAATCTCAACCGCAATATTTTTTTCTTTCATTCTTGCAATTTCATCTAAAACTGCCGGGTCGAATAAGCTGAATTCTTCTCCTGCCATTTCACTACTATCAAATAAATTGATAACACCTTCACTTTGGACGGCTGCCTTGAGCAAATCATTAATCTGTGCATTTATTTCTTTTAATGATAAGCTTTTTCCACCACTACCTCCATAAGTAATTTTTATCACCGTAGAACGAACTGCTTCCATATATGCAGCTTCATGTCTCTCTATTTCTGTTGTCATGCTGGAACAAAGAGAATGGGATTGTTTCAACAGCATTGCCTCTTTTAAAAATAATTCCTTTCGTTCCGGTTTACTGGCATCTAAAACAAAGTTTACTCCACCTGTAATAAGTTTAGCCATCGTTAGTGGAGAACCGCCAATAAATCCACTAAAATCAAATCCATGCAATAAATCTTTGCAGACTTGTAATTTCTCCTGGAATTTTGGATATGCCACCTTTGCAATATCCATATCACCATATCTTGACTGATCACGCTTAGTATATTCTTTCATCGCAGCCTTTAACGCAGAGGCAATTCCGACATAATCTACTATCAAACCACCTTCCTTGTCCTTGAACACACGATTAACACGGGCAATCGCCTGCATTAGATTATATCCATGCATTGGTTTATATATATACATAGTAGCAAGAGAAGGGACATCAAAGCCTGTGAGCCACATATCTACTACAATCGCTATTTTCAATGGGTCGTCATTGTCCTTGAACTTTCGTGCCAATTCCTCCTTATGGGATTTTGTTCCTACAATTTCTTTCCAGTCTTCTGGGTCATTATTACTACCGGTCATGACAACACCAATTTTTTCTTTCCATGCCGGACGTATTTTTAAAATACGTCTATAAATCTTCATGGCAATCGGGCGAGAATACGCTACAATCATAGCTTTTCCCGTTAATAGATTCGCTCTATATTTTTCATAATGGTCTACAATATCATCACATAGAGATTCGATTGTAGAATCAGCTCCTAAAACACTTTCCATCTGTCCCAGCATTTTCTTACTTTTTTCAATAGTTGCTGTATCAGATTGCTTTTCTAATACATCATAAGTGGAATCTATCAAAGCAAGTGTATTCTCATCCAATTTAAGATGGACAACACGGCTTTCATAATAAACAGGTCGTGTCGCTCCATCTTCCACAGCCTGTGTCATATCATAAATATCAATATAATCTCCAAATACTTCTCTTGTATTTCTATCTTTTGCTGAAATTGGTGTCCCTGTAAATCCAATAAATGTGGCATTAGGCAGTGCATCATGAATAACACGGGCATTACCTACAATCGTACGGGCTTCTTTCTGTCCTTTTTCATTTTCAGAAATAACAATCTTTTCATCAAAACCATATTGTCCTCTATGAGCTTCATCTGCCATTACAACAATATTTCTGCGTTCTGATAAGGGCTTTTCTCCACGCTCAAATTTAAACATTGTAGTAAAAATGATACCATTTGCACTTCTGCCATCAAGAAGTGTTTTTAAATGTTCTTTGCTCTCCGCCTGTATTGGTGTTTGTCGTAAAAAATCCGCACACTGTGAAAACTGTGTATAGAGTTGATCATCTAAACCTATACGGTCTGTCATAACAATCAATGTTGGACTTTCTAATACTTTCTGTAGTAAATGAGCATAAAATACCATAGATAATGACTTCCCAGAACCCTGTGTATGCCAGAACACACCACCTTTGCCATCAGTCTTTGTTGCAACTATCGCTTTTTCAACTGCTTTGTGAACAGCAAAATACTGATGATATCCTGCTAATATTTTAAATCGTTTTGTTGATGAACCAGAAAATAAAATAAAGTTTTTCAAAATATCTAACAGACGTTCTCTTTGGAAAATACCTTCATAAAAAGTATCAAATTGTGCATATGAGACTTCTTCATTGTTACCATCTTTTGTTTTCCACTCCATAAAACGGTCAAATCCAGATGTGATTGTTCCAGCTTTATTTGTGGATAAATCACTTATTACGCAAATGGCATTATAATAAAATAGAGATGGAATATCCTGCATATAATTACGGATTTGATTGTATGCATTTTCTGCACCAACCTCATCTTTTGCTGGACTTTTTAATTCCATTAATACTAAAGGCAAACCATTAATAAACAGTATTATATCTGGACGGCGATTATTTCTATTTTCAAGAAAAGTAAACTGATTAACTATATAAAAAGAATTTCTATTTCTTTTCTTTTTATCACGTTCAGCTTCAAAATCAATCAAGTGTACAATTCCTGACCTTTCTTCTCCTTTAACAAAATATTTAACCGTAATGCCATTCTGGAGATAATCCATAAAAATAACGTTTTTTTGCAGCAGACTTCCTGTATCAAAATTTTTTATTTTACTTATCGCTTCTTGAATAGCTTCTTCTGGCAAATCGGAGTTGATACGCACTAAACTATCTTTTAAAACAGATTCCAGAAGTGGATTTGTATAATCTCTTTCATAATCTGGAGCATAAATATGTTCATAACCCATATTTTCAAAAAGCTCAATAATTGCTTGTTCATATGTATCTTCTGTAAATAAAGCTGGCATATTCAACCTCCTGTCTTTTGTAGAATATTTATGGTAAATGAGAATTTAGCGGCTTAAAAGTCCAGTGCAGAAACATCGAGTTCACCGGACATCAACTTAGGCAATAAAGCATCGCGCAATGCTGAAAGCCGCTTATTTTCTGTTCTATTATAATTCAGCTGCTCAAGAACCAGAACTGCAACGGCATTAAATTCTTCTAATTCTTTCTCTGATGGAAGAATGAGAGGATATGTCATAATTTGTTGCTTGTCACCACGTGGCATTTTCGTTCCTTTTGATCCAGCCACCATGAACGTAAAGAATTTATCAGTATGTAGTGTACTGAATAAATATGCTGCATATTGAAATTGAACTGGGGTGAAGCAAAGAACATCGGATGAGCATCCGCACACATCCTCGCAGTAGACAATTTTCTTAAAGTAAGGTCGGATGTTGGAAATCAATGTGTCGCCCTTGTGGCAAGCAGTAGTCCGTGTCATAGCCGGAAGGCTCGTAGCCTCAATTGAGCCTGCTTTTCCGGGTAACATATTCTCTGTTGAGAAGTAGGTGTTGGTATTTAATTCGGAAACAGCCACTTTTGCTTTGGAATATGAGCAAATATCTGAAAGGATACCCTGATTTTTTGACAAGCTAACATTGCTAAATTGCTCTTGATATATTGCTTGCAGTAGATCAGATAAATTACCATTTGTCGGAGTAACTAAATATCCAAATCACTGACATCCAGCTCGCCCGACATAAGTTTTGGAAGTAGGTTATCTCTTAATTCTGACAATTTTTCATTTTCTTTTTTGTTTCTTAATATGTTTTCGTAAATAGGATTAACCAAATCAGTAAATTCTCTTATTTTCTGAATTGGAGGAACAATTATTCGTGTCTTCTTAAAATCAGGAACTGTAAGTTGCTGTTGCGTTGTACCAGTTCCCATAATATGTAATGATTCTAGCCATAAATATAAATATTTTGCTGTCATGATGTTTTCTTTAGGAACTACTGATATTAACCTAACAATTGGTACGTATGGTTCTTGTCTTAAGCATACAAAACCAATTGTGCCTCTTGCAGATACCGTTACACTTTCATTTATGATTTTTGCATCAGTAGTAAATCCGTAAATCCCCTCATTACTAATTCCATTGGAATATATTGGAACAGTACACTCTTCTGATCTGATTTCTGATACCACCTTAGGTTTATCACCACCAGCATTTAAAATTGAAACATCCTCAAGAGTCATTTCTTTCCAGTCTAATGGCATGCAATCAATAACTAAAAATTTTTCTTTAAATAATGCCTTTGCCTGCTCCGACAAATTCCTATTAATCTGATTATTAATTTTTATTTTATCATCCAAAGTTGATAGAAACGAGGCTATTTTTTTCTGTTCATCTATATCCTTATGGATATGGATTTGTAAATCCGAAATCATAGGAACAGTTACCTGCGGCTGGGCTGAGCCAGTACCACTGATATTCACCGTTTTTAGATAATAATATAAGTATTTTACATAAATAAGTTTTCTGTCCGGAATTAATGATAGTAATCTTACTATTGGCAAAAAGGGAGTTTCCCTATAACATACCTTTCCCACATTAACACCACGTGCAGATATGGTCACCGTATCTCCTTCAACTTTTGGAACATCAGTATAACCATATAATCCCTCATTCTCCATACCATTTGAATATATTGGAATTGGGGTTTCATCACTATAAACGTCACTACATACTTTTGGTTTATCACCTCCAGCCATAACTTTTGAAATCTCTTTTATCTTATAATCTATAAATTTCATCAACTCACCACCTAAATTTCAATAATAAAATATGGACTCATACTATGTTTAGATGCTTCTCCTAAAGTAGCTCCAGAAGATGCAACTTTACATTTGCTCATCACATCCTTTGAAGCTTCTTCTATTTTAATTATTTTAAACCATGTCTTAAATTTATCAGCTATATTATGATAATATCTTGGGAACTCATCAAAACTTGGCTGTTCTTTTGTTATTTTTTCAACTATTGCCCAGTACCTCTCTGTTTTTCCACTATGAATAAGAAGTAGTTTTATTTCATCTTGCTCCATAAGCATGTGAATATTCTTATCAGAAACAGGATTTCCCATTTTTCCATAGTAAACATATCCAAGTCTATTTATTATTTTCTGGTGTTCTGCTATAGTTCCATCTTCTGGAGCAAACTTTTCAAAAAATCTGAATGCTACTCCTTTCATCAAATCACCTATCCTATGTATTTTCTATATGCATTTTTCACATTACTCTGCTTCACCATTGCATAATGTAAAGTTGTATCTATTTTTTCATGTCCTAAAAGTTTCTGCACTTGCTCTATAGGCATTCCTTTATCTATTGCTACCGTTGCCATTGTTCTTCTGAACTTATGCGGATGACATTTTTTTATTCCAACATTTCTTCCAAGATTTCTTATTCGAAGTTCTATTCCATTGATTGTAACTCTATTATGTGGATTTCGTAATCCAACGAATAACGCCTCATTATCATCTTCACGTGAAATTAAATATTCCTGCAAATGCAATTTTGTACGGGCATCGAAATATACTATTCTTTCCTTATCGCCTTTTCCTAAAACTTTACATTCCCTCTCAATAAAATCAACATCATCGCGATTCAGCAAAACCAATTCACCAATTCTCATTCCGGTTGAGGAGAGCATTTCAATCAAAGCCAAATCTCTTATTTCATCACAATTATCCCTAAGCCTTTCTAATTCGTCATCAGAGTATGCCTCCTTAACCGAAGCCGTAGATTTAATTCTATGTATTCTACGAACAGGACTTTTCAAAATATAATTTTCATCCTCTAGCCAATTAAAAAAGGTCGATAAATTTCTTCGTATATTATCCACACTCATATTACAAACATTATGTGATTCTTGATAATCTGAAAGATACTGTCTTAAATCATCTGTTGTAATAGCTCGAACATTCTTATTCAAAGAATCCAGCATCGTTTTTATTGTCATCTGATAATACGTTAATGTTCTTTCTGATCGCCCTTCTAGGCGTTTAGTAGAAATAAACCGTTTTAATAAGTCTTCTGAGTCATCGCTTTTTCTCTGGTCACTGTCTACTTCCTCTAGTACTTTCTTCAGCTGCAATAACTGCATATTATCAAGAATATCTGTCATTTGAAATATAATCATATTTATTTTTTCTTGATCCATAAAATATACCTCCTTTTTGAGGTATATTTTACCTAGCAATTATTTCAGTAACAGTTATTTCAACAAATTCCTATTATGCGGCGTACTCCACTAAATTCTCATTTATTTTATTATTAATTTCTATTTTCTGATCTAAAATCCTTAAAATCCCACCAATTTTCTTTTGAACATGGATTTCTGGTATATCTATTTGTATCTTTCTAAACTCAGCCTGTTTTATTCCAGTTACCGTTGTCCCTGTTTCACGAGCTTTCAACAATGATTGTCCAATAGAAGATTGAAGAAAATAAAGTAAATACTCATTATCCAAAACATCTTGCTTTCCTCTAAGAGTCAATAACCTCTAAGCAATGCCAACGTCATCTCGATCGAGCCTTGCTACCATTCCCATAGGAGCTTCTGTTGTTAAAAGTACATCTCCAACCTTTGGAAAACCACGTACCATAAACCGGTCGTACTCATCAGGTGATATGTAATAACACAACGAATAATCAATATGATTATTTTTCACAGATTTTGCACTAAGCGTAGGTATTCCTGAATCCGATTTTTTAGGAGTTTTGCCTCTATAATCGATAATTTGTTCCAAGGCATCTTCCATCGTATATGTCCTAAATTTCATACCCAATCGCCCCCAGCTTCTTCCGAATTTCATCTTCCAGTTCATGGCTCTTTGCAAACAGCTCTGAAAGTTCTGATGTCAGGCGATTCATCTTTTGCTCAAATGGTTCCCCATCATCCTCTTGTTCTTCAATACCAACATATCTTCCAGGTGTCAGTATGTAATCTTGTTTTTCAATTTCTGTTGTATCAACTGCAGCACAAAAGCCTTTTATCTCTTCTAATGTACCATCAACAAATGCTTTATAAGTATCTGCAATTTTATCAATATCTTCTTCTGTAAGTTCTCGCAGTTTACGGCTCACCATTGTTCCCATTTTACGAGCATCAATAAATAATGTTTTACCAGTTTGCTTTTTTTGCTTATTTAAAAACCATAACGAAACTGGAATCTGCGTTGTGTAAAATAACTGAGTAGGCATTGCAATGATACATTCTACTAAATCAGCATTAATAATATTTTTACGGATTTCTCCTTCTCCACCAGACTGAGAAGAAAGTGAGCCATTTGCCAGTACCATACCAATTCTTCCGGCAGGTGCAAGATGATAAATCATATGCTGTAACCATGCAAAGTTCGCATTTCCTGTTGGCGGCATACCATACTGCCAGCGCACATCATCTTTTAATTTATCAGCACCCCAGTTAGAAAGGTTAAATGGTGGATTTGCCATAATATAGTCTGCTCTGAGAGTTGGATGACGGTCATCTAAAAAAGTATCTGCCGCATAACTTCCTAAATCTGGCTCAATTCCACGAATTGCAAGATTCATCTGAGCCATTTTCCAGGTAGTTGGATTAGAATCCTGACCATAAATAGAAATGTTACTAATATTTCCACTATGATTTTCAACAAATTTTGCTGACTGAACAAACATACCCCCTGAACCACAGCATGGATCATAAACTCTTCCTTTATATGGCTGAAGTACTTCTACAAGAGTACGAACAACACAAGCTGGTGTAAAGAACTCACCTCCTCTTTTTCCTTCCTGTTCAGCAAACATCTGTAAACAGTACTCATATGTACGTCCTAAAATATCTTTTTCATTTCCATGTTCTACCATTTTAATATTTGTAAAAAGATCAACGACATCTCCAAGTCTTCTTTTATCGAGTTCTGGACGTGCAAAATTTTTCGGCAAAATATCTTTCAATCGTTTATTTTCTTTTTCGATTGCTCTCATCGCATCATCAATCACCGTTCCAATTTCTGGTGTGTGTGCTTTTACTTTAATCTCATTCCAACGTGCCCCTGATGGAACGAAGAAGATTCCCTCTGAAGTATATTCATCCATATCTTCTTCAAAACCTTCTCCTTCGTTTTTTAATTCTTGATATTTTTCGTCAAATCTGTCTGATATATATTTTAAGAAAATAAGACCGAGTACGACATTTTTATATTCTGATGCATCCATGTTTCCACGTAAAACACAGGCAGCATCCCATATCTGTCTTTCAAAGCCTATTTCAGCCGTGTTTTTCTTTGCCATTACATCTTCCTCCATTGTTAATCTATGTAACAATTTTATCATTCAAATCTATTTTTTTCAATTTTAAAATGGTAGTGGCTCTTATTTCTTCTTCCTGGCAATCAATACTCTCCGATACTGCCGCATTTTTTCTGCACCTACCAGTGTAAAGTATCGTTTTACATCCTGATCAGTCAGACCTTCTTCAATGCCTTTTATAATCTCTTCCTGTTCTTCTGGTGATAGCTCACTGGAATATCGTCTAAAGCAATCAATAATGTCTCCTGATAAGTCCCATTGTTCTCTATCCTGTAGCATATCTGGCTGCTGGTCTGTCTCTTTTTCTTCTTCCTCTTCGTTTACCTCTGCAACTTGTATTTCTTTTACCATCTTTTCCAGTTCTCTCAGGCTTGGCTGTGGAGTTTCATTGAAGTTAAGGTAAAGGAAGGCTTCTTCGTCTATCTGGAACGTCTGAATACTGGAATCTTCTTTTGCTTTTTCTTCAAAAAATGTAAACTCTTCTTTTGAAATGTAATTCAATCTTGACTCAAAACGGGTTGTGATATATTTTTTATTTCTTTCATCATAGGAAACATATACTGGATTTTTATAGCCATTTTGTCCGGCTATCTTCTCTGCTTCTTTAAATACCTCTGTATTGAACGGCCAGTTTTTCTTATCGTAGATGGGGCGTTCTCCCTTTAGGAACAGGATGCAGTCGTTTTTCGGCATCCGGCTGATCTGTCCCGGAGTCATTAATTTCATTCCGGCCTTGCTCATCTGCAGATTACCACTGCCTTGTGAATGTCCCAGGCTTTCAGAACGGCTGTCGATAGTCATATCCTCTAACATGTCTGATACCCACTGATGCGTTGTATGGGCTGTAGCTCCAGAGCCTAAGAATACAGTCGTTGCACAGTTTCCTGTGAATATCTCCCATTTGTCATTAGGATACAAAGTTTTTATCTGGGCAATATCTTGCAGGATCGGTACGATGGACATATTCCTGCTTCGTATTTCCCCAAGAAGTGTCTCACAGTTAAGTGGTTTAGGACCGGCATAGTATTCATCTGCCCACAGCCGTACATGGATCGGCAGCTGTCCGTCTCTTCGATTGTCTGCAATCCTTTTTAATACAGTAAATAACTGTGTATAAAACATATTGATAAAAAGATTATAAGAAGAATCTCCTGATGGCATAACAAGAAACAGGGCTGTCTTTTTTTCTGGATTTCCATCTACACCTAAGCCAAGCGATGGAATATCTATATCGTCCGTTCCTTCAAATATCCGTTTAATCTCTGGGATTTCAAAAAGGCGTAATTGTGCATTAACCATGATAACAATAGAGCGTACAGTTTCTGATGCACCTTCTTTTAACTTGCGGTAATCTCTCACTGGCGGATAATCTTCCCCATATCTTTCCTGTAACTCTTGCATATCCTGCTGTAACTGCGTTGTCCCTTCTTCATCTGTTTTTTGTGTCTCCTTGTTTACCAGATCAAGGATTCCCAGCATAGAGGCTGTCCTTCCCTCTTCTTTTGCCTGAAGCCATTCATATTCAAACAGGGATTGCAGATACAATCCTACACCATCATCCCAGAAAGGGTCTCCTTTTTGGGCATCCGGTGGCTTTACAGATGTCTGGATATTTGTAATGAGTTCTACCATATCTGTATAATTTTCTATGTATCTGAATGGATTATACTGATCTGATTGTGCCATATCTTTAAAATTAAGGCTTTTTACAGCTATCCCTTTTTCTTTTAAATAGCCTCCATAATTTTTCAGCAAATCTCCTTTTACGTCAAGGATAATATTTGTCATATTCGCTAGTAAGATATTCGGGATCAAAAGGGATGTTGTTTTTCCATCACCAGAACCGCCAAGGATCAGGATATGCATATTCGGCAATGCCTTTGCATTTACTGTAATATTTTTACTCAGGCAGGTAACAGGTTCTTCCCCTTTTCCATACAGCCTTTTAGCTGTCTTTGGTACATCTGCCCATTCTGCAACACCATGTTCTGCATCGGGATGAAAATTACGGTAATAAGTGAGATAATAACAGACAAACATTGCCCATGCAGTCAGGGCAATCCCTATAACGGCTGGTGTTTTTTCATTGAACCAGTTACGGAATGGATGCATCAATATGTAGGCTAATTTATCTTGATAATTCTGTATCGTCACATCATCTAGTTTGAACAATCCTGCTATATAATACGATGCAGCCAATGCAAGAAGCAACAGGATAAAAAACATCCCCCATGGTGGTTTTCGTTTTTGTATCATACATATTCTCCTCATATAATAAAATGGGTAGGAGAACGATTTCCTTCTGCCCATATAAAAAATAAAAACAGCTATGCCTGTTTATACATAACTGTTTTTAGTAACTGCTGGTCACCGTACTGAAATTCAGCACGTTTTATTTTGATCTGATTGGTGGATCCGGCATCTTTATCTTAAGGTCACTTAGATTTTTCCCCTTCTCTTTATATTTTTTTAATGATGTTACTTTACGTTCTGAAGTTCTGTCTACTTTATCAAAATATTGTTTCGCAAATTCTTCGCCCGTCAGTTTTCTCATCTCATGGTCTACCTGTTTTGTTCTGACATTAAATACAAATACCGGCTCTTCTTTATTTAGAAAAGCGATATATGAACCTTTTTGTGTCTCAAAGACCTGTGTTTCAGGTATCACAAGTTGTTTTTCATTCTTTCCATATGTCCCAGGAATACGGCAGGCAAACTGGTTATATCTATCTAATCCATCTTTATTGATCACTGAGGATTTCTCAACCAGAGTTTTTTTATCAATGCTGATCGGGATATAGGCAGGGTCATTTACATACCGCAAATATGCTGTCGAAGATTCTTTTCCCATAGTGTTATATTCGGCTGCTTCTATTTGGTGTTCGATCTCTCCCTTTTCTTTTCCCTCATATTTAGCATTAACAGCCTTTAATTCCGGGGAAGCTGTATCAATATATTCTGCTTCCGTCTGCTGTCCTGTCTGCATATAGTTATCCATCGACATTTTTTTCATATCCGGGACATCCGTTATGCCATCTTTCCGCAGATCATCCCGGTATAATTTATACCAAGATTCAACTTTTGGAAGATCTGCATTTGCTATAACAACCTGCAATTCACCATCTCCAACATGTAAATCAGGAAGTCGAGAATAATTAATTCCTAACTTTTCAAAATCCTCTCTAATTAATTCCTCTTCATCTTCCAGTGGAAAAGAAACTATCGTTGTTTTTCCGGAAGTAAGATTCCTTAGTTCCTGTATGTCTTTTTCTCCCCCTGTCATACAGCTTAAGATATGCCGCTGATACCATGCCCCAAAATTTTCCCTGTCTGGCTGATAAACAGCAACCTGCAGCATTCCATCATTTTTTTCCAGATCAGGAAGTATCATATAATGGATGCCGAGGGTATTTAATTCTTCTGACAACTGTTCCTCCGGGATTTCCGGGACGTTCATAATATCATATTTTCCTTCCGTCATTCTTAAAAATTTCTGGAAGTCCGTAAATTCTGTTTCTTTTAATTTTCGTTCTTTGACCATACGGGCAAAATACTGCAGTAATAAGATAGTCCCCATTGCTGATAATTTAAAAAAAGGGTCCATATACCTTGCTGCATTGGATATTGCCATGACAACTTCCCTGCTTTTTTCTTCCATGCGTATCTCCTCCTGTTCCGTACTGAAATTCAGCATATTTTCTATAATAACTTCGGTACAGATTCTTTCTGTATTTTGTTTGTAAAGATATGCCCTTGCTTCTGCATCCTCTCTGTACGTTCTCTTTCCGGCATATCCTTCCCTGGCAGTCCATATTTTTCCTGTATCTTTTCCATATCCACTCCGATCTGTTTATTCTCCTTTTGTATCCCTTCCAGATAGTCTATGGTCTCTTTCATAAGCTCCATTAATTCTGTCTGGGACACCCGGCAGTGGATCTCACCATTTAACAGGCTGTCTGCATGCACGTTTAGGATATAACCAAGCAAAGTGACGGTCATCTTGTCTGGTTCTTTTATACCATTTTCCATGCATTTTAATTCCTCTGGTGACAGCAGGATACGTCCTGCCAGTTCTTCTAAGCTCCACCCCCGTTCTTCTCTTAATTTCTGGATACATTTTCCCATTTTTGATACTCTTATTACAGGCATATTCTCTGTTCCTCCTGTCGATTCTTCCCATCTTTCTGTATTTTCTCTTCGTCTGATCCTACATCTAATTCCGCATTTACTTTGACCAGACGAGCCTGGATAAACTTCAGTTCTTCTTCTTTTTCAAATGGTTTCTGCACTTCTTCTTTTGCCTGCACAAGCTGCTGCCTTGCATCTTCCAGCCGTTCTTCTGCTGTCTTTTTTTGTCCGGGAAGGTTTCTCATTGCGGTAAGGATACGTTCGATGTTTCGTACAGGGTCTTTTTTAACTTCGACTATAAAAGAGGCTTCTCTCGTCAGTCTTACATAAAAGCTGTTGTCAAACAAAGAATACGAGATTTTCATCTGAAACCCCAAAAAACTTCCGATATTTTCTGCATCGGCATGGGCTTTCTTCATCTGTGTACAGGCCTGTACAAGCATTTCCCCTGCAGCTTTTTCGTCATTATAGGTAACACCATGTATCTCCATCAAAAAAGGAGTGTTCAAGACGGTATCTATATGTTTTATATCGGAATCATATGCTGTGGTGAGTTCTTCATATTTTGCAATCTTTTCCGGGTATTCCACAGCGATCGCATCCTGCAGTCGAAACAGGTTGCTCTCATAATTGGCTTTCAGCATCTTTAACTTTGTCACCTGTACATCTAAGTCCATCTTTTCTTTGATTTTAGGATTACCTGTTGCAAGTGCCTTTACTTCTGCATATGACAGTGCTGCCTCATCTACATCCTGGCAAGATCGCACAGGAGATTTGGATGTCATGATCTGCCCGATGAACTTCTGTTTATTTTCGATAAGCTGCCAGGAATATGCGTCAAATGTATTTTCTGTGATATACCGGAATATCTTTACTTTTTTATTTTTATTTCCCTGTCTTAAGATACGTCCTTCCTGCTGTTCAATATCAGCAGGCCTCCAGGGTACATCTAAATGATGGAGGGCGATCAGTCTGTCCTGGACGTTAGTACCAGCACCCATTTTTGACGTGGAACCAAGTAAAAAACGGACCTGCCCGGAACGAACTTTAGAGAATAATCTTGCTTTTTGTACATCCGTATTGGCATCATGGATAAATGCGATCTCTTCTTCCGGGATTCCCTTTTTCATCAGTTTTTCTTTTAAGGCATCATATACATTAAAGGTTCCGTCTTTCTTTGGTGTGGAAGAATCACAGAATACTAACTGTGCTGACTTCTGTCCTTTTGTTTCTTCCCAGATCGTAAAACATCGCTCTGCACAAGCAGAAACCTTATTATTTTCTGTATCCGGCAGCATATCATTGAGAAGTCTCTGGTCTAAAGCAAGTTTACGTCCATCCGTTGTTATCTTTAACATGTTGTCTTCACTTGGGTCTACTGCACCATTCCGCACCAACTCTGCTCGTTCTGCCAGGGACTGCAGGATTTCTTTCTGCTCTTCACTTGCCGGCAGGACAATATTTTCATATTCTGCTTCCGGGACAGGAAGTTTTAACATATCTGCAGTCTGTATATCCGCCACTTCCTGAAAAATGGACATCAGTTCTGGAAGGTTAAAGAAATTGGCAAACCGGGTTTTCATACGATAACTGCTGCCCTCCGGGGACAGCTCTAATGCGGTGATTGTCTCCCCAAAAGTAGAGGCCCAGTTATCAAACATCCCCAGTTCCATTTCCTGCAGGCGGTCATACTGCAGGTATCTCTGAATAGTATACAGCTCTGTCATACTATTTGAGACTGGAGTCCCTGTCGCAAAAGTGATTCCTTTCCCTCCTGTGATCTCATCCATATACCGGCATTTATTGTACATATCCATCGCTTTCTGGGATTCTGTTTGTGCGACACCTGCTACATTTCTCATTTTTGTATATAAAAAAAGGTTCTTAAATGCGTGCGATTCGTCCACAAACAGCCTGTCAATGCCCAGTTCCTCAAATGTCACCACATCGTCTTTTTTCTTATCATTTAACTTTGCCAGCCGGACTTCTAAGTTCTTTCTGCTCTTTACCATCTGCTTGATCGTATAATTTTCTCCCTGTGCTTCTTTTGCAAGAGCGATTGCTTTTTCAATCTCATCAATCTGTTCTTCTAAAATATTACGCTGCCGTTCTGCTGACAGTGGGATCTTTTCATATTGTGAGTGGCCGATAATGACAGCATCATAGTCCCCTGTTGCGATCCTTGCACAGAACTTTTTACGGTTTGCTGGCTGGAAATCTTTTTTTGTTGCCACAAGGATGTTGGCAGCAGGATACAGGGTAAGGAATTCCGCACCCCACTGTTCTGTTAGGTGGTTTGGTACAACAAACAGTGATTTATGGGTAATCCCGATGCGTTTTGCTTCCATTGCTGCAGCAACCATTTCAAAGGTCTTCCCTGCCCCCACGCAGTGTGCGAGTAAGGTATTATCACCATATAATTGGTGTGCGACGGCATTTTTCTGATGTGGCTTTAAGGTGATCTCCGGGCTCATTCCGGGAAATTCCAAATGGCTTCCGTCATACTGTCTTGGACGGATGGAGTTGAATCTTTCATTATAGATCGTGACCAGCATTTCCCGCCGTTCCCTGTCTTTGAATATCCAGTCCTTAAATTTTTCTTTGATCATATCCTGCTTCTGTCCTGCCAGTATCGTTTCTTTTTTATTTAATTCCCTGTGTTCCTTTCCCTCACTGTCAGTATAGGTATCAAAGATCTGTATATTTTTAAGATTCAGGGAATTTTCCAGTAAACGGTATGCATTGGCTCTCTTCGTCCCATAAGTATTGGTCGCTAAAATGCTCCCATCTATATTTTTTCCCTGAATATTCCATTCCCCTGTGTAAGAGGAATACTGTATCTTTATCGTATGGTTTGCGGCAATATATTTTGGCGGCTGAAATGTCTCTATCATAAATTGCTCATAAACTTCTAATGGTATCCACATAGAACCCAGCCGTACTTCGATTTCTGATGCTTCTAGCCGTTTTGGCTGCACATTTTTTAATGCCTCTACATTCCTTTTATACTCTGGAGTACTTTCCAAAAAATTTTCTGCAATGCGGAGTTTTTCCCGTACATTTCCTGACAGATAGCTGTCTACTGTCTCCCATTCCTGTGTTACTGGATTTCTATAGATAACTCCTGCCAGTTCTTCTGTTATCTTTTCCCCCGGCTTTCCACAAAGTCCCGACATAAAGGGAAGGTCAACCTTTCCATGTTCTGTCATAGACACAGCAAGAGCTTCGTTCGCAGTATTGACATGAGTGATACTTTCCTTTTGCCGGATAGTACGTTTGGAGAACATATCTGCTTTTCCGGCAAGATTCCCGTCTTCATCTAATCTTTCAAGGGAACATAACAGAGGATAGGAGGAATCTTCCGAAAAAGCCCTCTTGTTCGCTATGCTGTTTAAAAGTCCCCATTCTTCCGTATAAGAATCATACAGGGTATTCAATTTTCTCTGCTCTGCCTGAATCTTTGTTTCTGTATTTTCTGTTTCTTCTACCTGCAGCCGGATCAGTTCCCGGACACAGTCCCGGATAGCAGCCATCCCGGTGATACGGCTTTTTGTTGTCTTTGTGACCCTTTGCTGCTCCAGTCCCGATTCATTTTTATAATAAATATCCCCAGCTTCTGATACGACATAGCTGTATATCCTGTTCTCTTCCCTGTCCAGCATATCTGTTACAGGTTCGGTCCCGTACTGAATTTCAGCACGTTCCTCCGGCATCCTTTCTGGTATATGTCCTGTGATATTGGCTATGGCATCCCGTAATTGCATTTCTAAAGAAACGCCCTCGTTTTTTATGCAGGCAGTCTCCACCCCATAAGGTCCTGAGATTTCTTTCATTGTTCCCAGGATCATCTCCGGGTGTGCTGCAAAATAACTGTTTACAGGGATCCCCTGTGCATCCTCTGTAACAGAGATCCATTCCGGATCAGCTATTTCTTTTTCCCTTTTTTGCAGGAACAAAATATCAGAAGTTACTTTTGTCCCTGCGTTTTTAAATGCAGTGTTTGGCAGCCGGACTGCTCCCAGAAGTTCTGCCCTCTTAAAAAGATATTGCCTTACTTTGGTATTTTCCTTATCCATCGTCCCTTTTGTTGTGATAAATGCAGCGACACCACCTGGACGCAGTTTATCCAGTGTCTTTGCAAAAAAATAGTCATGGATCAAAAATCCATGACGGTTATAAACAGGGTCATTTACCCGGTAATCCCCAAAGGGAACATTTCCGACAGCTATGTCAAAATATCCATCTGGATAATCTGTACGTTCAAACCCCGTATTCTCAATATTTACTTCTGGATAAAGATAACCAGCTATCTTTGCACTCATCTGGTCTAACTCCACACCGTATAACGTAGACTTGTTCATGCTTTCTGGAAGAAGTCCGAAGAAATTCCCTGTCCCACAGGATGGTTCTAATATCCGTCCCTTTGTAAATCCCAGGCCTGCCAATACCTGATACATGGTTTTAATGAGAACCGGCTGTGTATAATGGGCATTTAAAACAGAACCTACTGCCGAACGGTATTCTTCCAGAGTCAGTGCCGCCTGTATCCTCTCCCTTTCTTCCTGCCACTGTGGTTTCTTCTCATCAAAAACATCTGCGATCCCGCCCCATCCAACGTAATCTGCTAGTATGTTCTGTTCCTCTTTTGTTGCCTGCCGTTGTTCCTTTTCTAACTGTTTTACCGTTTCTATCGCAAGGATATTCTTCCAGCATTTTTCCCGGATTGTCCCTGTTCCCAGTTCTTCTTTTGAAATATGATAATTCTGCCCCATGTTTTCAGAAACAGGAGTAACCGCTATGTTATCTGTATCTAAGATTTCTTCCTGCAGTTCTGCTGCTGTAATGCTGTCTTTTCTTATTTCTGCCGCCCAACCTATCATCTCATCATATCGTATTTCCCTTATCTCGTCCGAATGATTTTTAATATAACTCTTTGCTTCATTTTCACTATGAAAGAGCATCGTTTCTGAAAGATATGTTTCTAATCCATTATTTCCCTTTCGTAATAGGCGGTAAAGAGGCTGTCTATTTCCATCTGCATCAACTGCTGTAACAAAAGAAACTGTTGAATCTTCATAATCCTCGCTGCTTTCGACAGCTACTTCAATGAGATTCGATTCCTTTTGTTGTTTTTCTATCCATGCACTGGCTTCTTCTCTGTTTTTACAGAACTTACTACGTCCTGAGAAAATAAAATCATCATTTTCTCTTGTTAATTCCTGTACATGGAACGGAAAATCTATTCTTCCAGTATCAGCAATCTCATATTTTTTATCCTGTAAAACCTGCGGTTCCTCTTTCTGCATCAATTCATCAAGCTGTTTCTGTTCTGCAGGTGTTAAGCCTGTATGTTCTTCAAGATATGGCAAAAAGTTTTCACTATACTTTGTAATCTGTTCTATCTTTTCATCCAGCACACCATCCTGTTCCCAGTATTGTCTATACATACAGTCTGAAGATAAACAGTAATCATAATATTCCCGGATGTGTTCTAAAAGGGATTTTCCTTCTGAACCTATGTCATATCTGCCCTTGAAAGAATATTCTTCTCCATCTATGACCGCATAGATAGAAAATGCTGTCTTATAATAAGAATATCCCTCTTCTTCATTCTCCTGTTTCTCCACCTCTTGTTCATCCAATACTATAAATAGTTTATTTGCTACAGCAAAAGACATTTTCCGAACAGTAAAATCATCTTTTTCTTTATCATAAACACTTAACCTGTCATGTTCTGAATAATCGATCTGGAACTGCAGGGTATCCTCTTTTTTCTTCTCTTCCGTACTGAAATTCAGTACATTTTCTTTTTCCTTTGTGTGATCCCCCTTAACCGATCGTTCCTGCATTTCCTTATCCTTAACATAAGGATATTCTTTGTTTTCTATCAGAATGCGGATCCGTTTTTCTGCTTCTTTCCATGTCAGTTTCTTTTCTGCCTTTCCTTTTTTTAAATGAAATCCTTTGGCATCATGCCACTCATCAGAATGGGAACTTCCTGATATAGAATGGGAATGTCCTCCGATACCATACTCTTCTTTTAGGAAAGCGATCGCTGCTTTTTTGTCTGGCATAGGTTCCTGCTGATAAAAAGACAGGATGCGTCTTTTCCCTCCCTGAACGATACCTCCTTCCTGCAGTAGTCTGTCGATCTCATCTTCTGTGATAAACGCTGTCTGTTGTGGTTCTTCTCCTTCCTGTGGGATAATTGCCGATGCATTTTCTAATTTCTGGAGCTTGTCTGTTATATTCTTATATCTTTTTTGCTGCCATTGGGTCTTCAGATTTACATCCGTTCCATATGGCAGGATCTCCTGATAGATATTCTTTATGTTTTCCGGCTCTTTTAACTCTCCGGCAATCTTCTCGACAGCTTCACTGTAAACCACTCCCCACCGGGATTGTTTCATCTCTTCTCTGTAAAAAAAGCAGAGGAGACTTGCGGTTTCCTTTCGTACAACATTCATTGCCTGCCCTGCCAATGTATTTGTAGTAAACTTCCCCTTCTTATAAAGTGTTTCAATCCGTTCTGCGGCTTCGTCCCACGATAATATCTTTTCTGGATTCCTTCTTGCACCATTCCCCCGGCGAAAAGAGATTCCTTCCTCACTATACCATACACTGACTTTTACTCCGTCTGGCATAAAAAGACCCTTTCCGCCTTTCCATGTCTCTTTCAGGTCTTTTCTAAGCAGTTCTCCTGGTTTTTTCTGCATTAAATCAAGTAGCACATATTCTAAAGAATGGTCATCATTCCCGCCTGTCCGTAAGGCTTCGTCGATATAAGTTTCCGGGAACGCAAAAACAGCAGCCGGTGTATCACCTGCTGCTGTTCCATAATCAGCTTGTTCTTGTTCATTTTGTGGAAATAAGCTTAATTGAATATAATCTCCTGTTTCACTATTTCCTCCGCCTGCTGTTTGCAGTTGTTCACCAGTCCGACCCATTTCATCTGGTCGGCTGCTTTCAGTTTCTCCGTTACCCCTGCCGCCTTCATCAGCTCTGGCATCAGTTCGTCCATCCTCTCTTCTGCCTGCTTCTGGATCTCGATCAGATGTCCCTCGTAATCTTTCATCAGAAGGATCTGATATGTCGATCTGTCGTGTTCTTTCAGGTATCTTTCCCTCATCAGTCCGTATTTCCCGATGTATCCCTGTGTCGACTCTTTCAATCCCAGATTCGGATACAGCAGTCCGTCCTCGGCTTTCGTGTATGTTAACTTCATCTTTATCTGCCTCCTTTTGTACTGGTATCTGTCTATCTTGATTATATTCTTTTGCTCTTCCTTCTACAATAGTTTCTGCCCGGTTTTTTTGTAAATTTTTCTGAAAGAGATAAAGGCTGATCTCTTTCAGTATTGATGCACAATGCTCGCTTATCGGAGATCCCAACCGCAGCAGCACATCCTCATTATTAAAATCTGTGATCGACCGAAAATCCTCCAGATACATATATTCCCCAGGATCTATCCCACAACGGCTTAACAGCAGATACCATGCCGTAGATAAGAACAGTTCCCTGTACTCTAGCCGTATCGTATCTTGATCTAAATCTTCTAAATAAGAATCCTGCCTGTCCCTCAGCAGTTTTGGCACTTCTTCTGCCATTGTGTCTTCTATAATCTCTTCTGTTAGCTTTTTTAACATGGTAGCAAGGTCTGCCTCTTCTCCTTTGATATGGTATCTCCTTTGCAGATGATCGGACACATCTTTTTTATCTTCCTCGTCTATCTGCCAGAGATATGGTTTCCTTACTTCTGTAACAGGGACTCCCCTCACAATACCGGTATCTTTATAATCATACACATACCTTAGTTTTTTCCGTCCATTTACCGTATGTATCAGTGCGATCCCTGCTGTCCCCTGCTTTACATAATGGTTTGTTTTCTTCCATGTCTGGAAACTCGTGCATCCTACCGCATTCGGACGCTGTGCGTAGATCATAAGCTGGTCGTCAAAACTATACTGATAGACACGGGACGCTGTGTTTAAAAAACGCAGCCATTCATCAGGTGATGAAGATACTTTTCTAATTGTTTCTTCAAGCATTTCCTCGGCTGTTAGTAATGTTGTTGCCATCTGTAATTTCTCCCTTCTTTTATTTTATAAATCTTTATTTTTTCAAGTAAGTTTTCTTATGGAGGTCCACGCATCATAATATTCACCCTTCTTTCTATATCAAAATTGGTAATTATGGAAATTAAAATGGCAGGTATATACAAATTTTATGTTGAAACATCTACTAACCCATCCATTTTGTACCGAATTTCAGTACAAAAAAAGCAGAAAGGATACGCCTTTCTGCTTTTCTACATCTAACATACTTTAAACTTTAATGCTTTATTACTATATTTTCTATTAACCATCCTTCATAATTCTCTGATGCATTATACATAATCTCCATATTTTTAAGCGCATCTTTCCGCAATCAATTGACATAATGCAGCTCTCTGATATTCTCTTGTAAGTTCCTTTACTTTATTATGCCATTTTTTTATAAATGGACTATATGTAAATGCAATTGCACCTACCAACATCACTACTGGAACATAATAATTACTTGCAAGTTTTAAAACACATATTATTGGTAAAAAATGAACAGACTGGATAAAATCGTATTTAAAAATTTTTCGTTTGTAATTATCAATATCTGCGTCTTCCCACATTTTTGTACCCATTAGCTCGTTTTTCCAAAACTCCCAGTCTAGATCTGGCATTTGTGGACAATAAATTTGGAAAATTGCCTCAATCTCAGGTGTATACTCTATGACATGATACACTTTCTCGAATTTACTATCTGACTCGGGTTTATTAGAAAAATACAATAATTTCTCATTTTTATCAATTGAATATTTATAGTTATCATAACAAACTCCACAATATGGAAATTCACTCCATTTATGTTTTTTATAAAAAATAACTCTTCGAAATGTAATGCTCTCATCTGATAGAATATAATCATCATCCCAAACCAGAAAAATCAGAAGGATACTGAATACTACATTTAGCGCAAATTCGCTCCAACATATACCAGTTCTCGAAAAATTTTCTGCTACTGTTTCTCTTGTAAGTCCATACTGACAAGCAAACATAAATGCTGTAAATAACATTACTGCCCCTTGAATTTTTCTAGAATATATTACTTGAAACTCCATTTCATCCTCTCTTAAAATATACACTCTTAAATTAAAGATTTAATTTAAATATTTTACAGTATTTGTTTACCTATGCCTCTCTCATTTCATAAACCCCATCATCGGTCAATATCAAAACTCCTTTTGTCGGTATGTAAAGAATATCATAAACATATTTATCTAGACGATTCCTTTTAATTATATTCTCAGCATATAATTCTGTAATGCATAAATAACCATGTTCATCTACATAAATCATTCGATTGTCTTGTTCAGAAATCTGGAGTTCACGATTATACCACCATTCTCCTTGTTTCCATCTGTTATTTACAGGAATGTTCAGTAAATGTCCATCAGAACAATATAAAAGGCTATCTCCTTCTACTCTTTTTTTACTTGATGTTGCCACAATAACCTTTTTTTTATTTACATCTTCTATAATAAAGCAAATTTTACAATAATCTTCTTCTTGCTTTCTATATTGATATTTAAGCTCTCCATCTTTTTCAATTCGATAGCTATATCTTATCACTTTTTCTCGTTGCTTATATATATTTTTTGTCTTGGGGCTTGTAAATACAAGAATATTGTTTTTATCTTGTACTATATGTGTGACATTCTCACCTTTTATTTTTACTACAAGTTCTACTTCTCCTGTTCGTGTATTTAATCGATATATTCCTTTCCTAAAAGATGGATACCAACAAAAATCCCCTTCCCATATAATCTGCTCTGACCATATATCTGACTGTTTTAAATATATTTTGGGTAAAAGGCGTTTTCCATCAGGTAACTGATATAAATATGCATATCCTGATGTATTATAAACCAATAATTTCTTTGTTTCCTGATTATATATAGACTGAGACATATTCGATAATTTATCGGACACAAATACTTCTTTTCCAGTGTTACACGATACAACATTTATCGTTTTTTCTGCTGTAAGTCCTATATAGTTTTTACTCAGTCTTTTTATAGAATGAAATTCTTTTTGTGAAATCTTTTCCATTAAAATATTCCCCTTCTCACAAAATATTAATTTTTTACCTTTAGAATACTCTAGATAATAGTTTTCTTTTTTTCATTAGCTTTCCTCTTATATTTCTTTATTTTTTTCCAACAACACTTGGAGTTGTGCCAGTTGCTTTATCATTTCCTGCTGTAACTGTGTATTTCATACGGTATGTAGCACCAGTTGTACTGTTATAAACTGCCTTAGAATTTACCACTTTAGTATTGCTATATGATTTATTCCAGCTTTTTACCGTATTCCAAGAACTTCCATTTTTCTTTTGAAGACTCATTTTGACGCTTATTGAGATTGATGTTTTCATCAATACATCAACACTACAATTTATTTTTCCCGATACTGCTTGGATATTACCACTTATTTGGCTGATATTTCCATACCGTGGCATAATCTGTTCTACTGCTACATTAGTATGTACATTTTTTTCTGCTGCTATTACCGAAAACGGTATACTAACTAATGAAACAGCACATATCAACAACACCATAATCTTTTTTCTCATAAAAAATCCTCCTTTAATTGTGTCTATATAAGACACAATCGAAGGAGGATAAGTGTGACATTTTATTTTATATTTTTTAATATTTTTATTAATTCTAATTCTTTTTCTGTGCTGGACAGCGTAATAATGCATCCATTGTCTTCATAATAAAACGATGTAATCTCTTTATCTTTAACAACATAAATCTCTTTTCCATTCACTTGAATTTTTCTACTCCCAGTTCCATCATAAGTAACATGAACATCAACATTTTCCTTTAATCCCTGTGTAAAACCGATATAATTATCGTTTTGACCTTCATAATAAGCACTATACATCGTTATAGGATTTTCTGTTTCATACAGTAAATTGTAACCTGCTGGTATATAAGTCAGATGTAGTTGTCGAAATATTTTTTCGGATTCTGTTTGTTCTTCAGAATTATGTATGTAAATACTATCCTCAAAGAAATGAATGATAAGTGTTCCAACTTTTTCTCTTAAATCATCATTTGCCAAAACAATACCTGCATTCAATATCAAAATAACTGCTGCTACCAGTAAAAAACGTAATCTTCTTTTTTTCTTTGCCTTTCTTTTTTCTTCATAAATCATTTTATTCATTTTTTGGATAAATTCTTTAGAAAATTTATAAGAATAATTTTTCGTCTTTTCTGTTACTTCTTCATAGTCTTGCAGTGCCGCTCTCTGAGCTTCCTGTTCTAATAGTTTTTCAAAATTCATAGGTGTATCCTTTTTTCAACATACCTTTCTTTAACTGTTCTTTCGCACGACTGGATATTTTTCTTACATTTGCAGAATTTGTTTCCAAAATCTCTGCAATCTGACGGCTATTTAATTTATTGTGATATTGAAGATAAATAACTTCTTTATAAGGATATTTCAGTCCTCTGATTAATGAATTTAAGAATTCTTCTGATTCTTTCTTAATTAACTGACTTTCTAGCAGATTATGCCCTTCCACAGACTGTTCAAAAATTGTATCATCTGCAATTAATTCAATTTTCTTACTTCTCTTTATAAAATTGTAACATTTATTCTTTAATATAGTGGCAATATAATTCCATGTTCCAGTGAAATCTTCTTCATCAATTCTATCCAGATAATCCGTTAAAGTAAGAAAAGTATCATGAACCATATCTTCTGCATTTAATTTATCTTTTAAGATAACACTTGCTGTATAATGCATTCTATCTTTGTAAGCATCATAAATTTTAACAAATTTTATTTTCTCCTCCTCTGTATCCAATACCATTAAATAAATAAACATATTCATAATCTCCTAATTATTTTTTATTATTTTATCATAAATATGATTTTTTTATTATATTTTTTATTATAAATGATAATTTTTTTGTTTTTTCTTCGGTTTTATTAAAGAAAGGTTCTCTTTTTTCTCAAAATGTTTTTCTAAATATCTTACTGCTTTCCTGACCTGTCTGTTTTCTTTATAAAACGGTACTGCATCTAACATCTCCTTACAGATGTGCCCTCCGGCGAGAAGATCACATTTATCAGAATACATATGCCCTTCTGGAAAATGCAGGTTGATACCGATCGCTTTTATACCGTTTTTTCTGTCTCCTGGTATTTTTTCATAAACAGCGATCGCTTCATCAATGCTTAAACCCTCATGATATTCACCCAATGATGGAAATTCTGAACATTCTGCAACGTAAAAATCAACTTCTGGTATTGGTTCAGGTTCCTTATCAAAAATAGATAATCTCTCAAGCTTTTCCATTTGGATCAGCAGGTTTTTTGCCTGTTTTATATCCTCCTGATCTCCTGATATTTCTATAGTTTTTTTAAGATAATCATTCAGATAGCCCGTTTTTTTCTGCAGGATGTCATCTGTGATCGCATCCACTGCTTTCTCCGGCTCCATCGTTTCATCTACATACCAATCTCCCCGTAAACGTCCGAAAGTATCTATCTGTTCTGCAAACTGTTCAATTTTCTTTTCATCCAGATAATACTCTGCCCTTTCCAGATATTCAGGCAAAGTTCCCGATTTCGTTTTTGATATGGGATTAATGTCTATCGGAATCTCTTTAACATATAACATATCTTCTTTCAGATAGTTAAAAAAACTATCTTCGCTGATCGGTCCCTGATAACTAAGGACAACATCCACATCTGAATCTGGGCGGTATAAGCTTTCTCTGCTTCGTGAACCATACACCCTCGCACCAATCAGCTCTACTTCATTATGCAGACCCAGTTCATCTACTATGATCTGTGCCTGGGATAAGACGATCTCTTCAATATCCGCCCGGCTCCTTCCTTCTAACGATTTTTCTTTGTAATATACTTCGGAAGTAAGCCGAATATCCCCTCCTTTTAATTGTCTCTTTGACTCCTGTACTGCATAATGTAATAATTCTTTCTCTTCACTTTCTTCGATATTCTGTTCCAGTTGCTCATAACCGATTTCTTCTATAGTTGCAATAGCTATCCCAGCATCATTTAAAATATCTTCTATAGCCTCGGCTAATGACACATCTGGATTATCATAAACTCCTCCATCTAATTCCCGATAATCCTCATTATAAAACGTATAATCATATCCTCCATCCGTTTCATGGATCATAAAATATCCGCTGTCTCCTGATATGACATAGGCTGCTTCTTTTTTTTCATGAAGCGATCTGTTTAGTAAATATTTTCCAATTAATTTCATTGCTTCAGGACTAAAGCCATGCCATAGATCTTCGGCAATAACCTGTCCCTGTTCATTAACGATAATATCTGCAACCTGTTCCCCAAATTCATCATGCCGCATCTGAAAAAATTTTTCATTGTGAAATTCTTGCATTTGTATCGAATGCCATGTCCCGAAGTGTCCCTCGGCTGTAAATCCTTGTGTTGATTCTATTATCTGTTCTACTACTCTTAGTGCCGGCTCTTTATAAAAATTTGATAATGGGACAAACCCTATCATATCTACATAAGAAACATTTATTTTTCCATTTTTCTTTAAAACAATAATATCGCTGACGGAAAGGGAATGTCCTGTGAAATCCTGTGGGTGTGCGATATTAAATTTTACATATAGGCTGTCCATGTTCTCAGCTGGCTCTAAGATCCCACTATAAACAAGCTGGTAATCTTTCCTTTGCGGCAGCTTTCCTTTTGCCCTGATGGAATCATAGGAAAGGAAGGCATACTCCCTTCCTTCTCCCTTCCAGTCGATCTGATAGATCCCATAAGCATCCTCTTTTCCATGCAGGATCTCTTCTTCACTTAAGTTAATGCCTGTCTGTTCTTTTTTTCTCATGGTCGTTCTCTCCTTTTCTTCCTTACCTGACGTAATCGCTGCATCATTGCCGGAGTAAGGCTGGCAGATGCATAGTTTTTCATCTCCTGTACACTATCCCCCTCTTCCAGACATTGGATCAGGAATTCTTTTTGTGCATCATTAAAAGTATCTTCTGCCAGATAAGTCTCTATAAATTCATTATTGTTATCTTGGATTCCTCTCTTCTTGTTTTCTTTACAGAAAAAATGCCAGCGTTTCTTTTTTCTTTCTCTATTGTTTATCGGATTTTCTTCTGTAAAGGCTGCTTCTTTTTTCTCCTCTTCTTTAACCGCAGTTTTCTTCTCCTCTAATTTCAAAAGAAGATCTTTTTTCTCATTCTCCCATACTGCCTTGTTTTGTTCTATCTCGCTTAACAGGCTCTGTATCTTATCTTCCCGGTCTTTTAGCAGCTCTGCTTTGGAAGCTAAGGTACTCTGATATGATTCTTTTTGCTGCACAAGAGCTTCTTCCTGAATCTTTAATGTCTGCTTTAATGTTGTATTTATTGTATCCCTTAATTCTTCTGTTTCCTTAAATACTCTGCCCGCTTTTTCATGTAACTTAGAGATTTGCTGTGTCACCTGTGCATCTGGCACAAATAATCTTTCAAGATAACCCGTCCGTTCTTCTCTGATACGTTTGATCTTATCTTTCCAGTTCTGTACAGGGACACTGTCTATTCTCCGCACTTCTTCTATCGGCATTCCGTCTAAAAAACAAAAGCAGTAATATTCACAAAACACTTCATCTTCTATCTCATCCAAAAAAGCTATCACCTCCGCACTGCATCCGGCTTCCTGCAGTATCTTTTTTTGAAATTCTATAACAATATGTTTTTCTTCTTTTGATCCCATTTATTTTTTCACCTCCTGTGCTGAATTTCAGTACGTCCTTTTTTCTTTGTAATCTTTTCTTCTTTATTCAAGCTTTTTTCTTCTTCGATCATCCGGTTTACGATCCGTTTCTCATGCCGCACCTCACGCAGCATCGCATTGATCTGTCTTTTTTCCTTCTCTGCACTGAGCATCCCTTCCGGCATCTCTTTTAAAAAATCATTTAGTTCTTCCTGATATATTTCAAACTGGTCATCCCAATCGGGAGTATCGGCCAATCGTTTTTTTAATACCCGGTACTGCTGGAATATTTTTTTATCTTCGACGGAAAAAAGAGTCCTTCGCTGATTGAAAAGCTCTGCTTCTTTCTTTATCAATATCTTTTGTTTTTCCAGCAGATCTTTTTCTGTTTTGATCTCATGCCCTAAGATATATTTACACTCTTCATAGAGTTGATCAATATGGACCGCATTTCTCCTCACTTCTTTCCATGCTACTGCATAAGGATTTTTTTCTTCAAGATAATGTCCTGTCTGATAAAAGTTTTTAATTTTTTTCATCTGAAATACTGTGAGCGTTGTTTTGGTATACTGGAAGATCTCTCTTTCATAAACTTTTGACAGTTCATGGGACAGGATCTTTTCTACCCCCTGTTCCTGTCCTTTATTTTTTATCCTTTCCTTGATCTCCTCTGCCCGGTATCCTGGCCCAAGCCGGGAATCTCTCCGTCCCCGTTCAAAACCAGGCGGGATATATGTCACATATTTTTTCTGACGGATCTTATAGCCAAGCCCTTCCATTTGCCTTATGAAATCATCCCAATCTTTTGATGAAGCAATCACAAAATCTATGTCTGCCTTGATAATTTTTTCGGATGATGGCCTGCCTTCTTTCTCCGCATAATGTGCGGCATAAGATTTTCCTATCTTATTGTTTTTGTCATAAGCCAAAGGCGGCAGGCCGTATTTTTCACAGATGCGGTCTGTGAGAGGCTGAATATATTTTTCCCAGTCTTTCTTTTCATAACGGTATTTATATCCACTCATCCGGTTCACAGAATTAAAGACAATATGGCCATGCATATGTTTCTGATCCGTATGGATAGAAAAAACATAGTCATAATCTTCTCCCAGATATTCTTCACAAAAATCATTTATCACCGCATAGGCTTCTTCTTTTGTTGCTTCTCCTGGTGGAAAAGAGATCACAAAATGGTATCCCTGTCTTCCTCCTTCCTTTTCCCATTCCTGTTTTGTATCAATCATTACCTGATACACTTCCTGCGGGGTCGTCCCGGCATTTCCCCCGACCATCCCTTCTGTTTTATCTGGGTTCATGATGTAAGAAATACAATTTTTTAAATGTGCAGCCCCGCCTCCCTTTGGCATTCCAATATTTGATAACTTAGTGATTGCCATAATCTTCTACCTTCTCATTAAGCGTTTTCATCTCATGCTTTACCTGCTCTAATGCTTTTTCAAGATTATAAATATCAATCTGATTGCCATAACCAGCATTAATTTTTGCAACAACCTGATTGATGTTGACTCCTATTTTACGCACTTGGTAGGAAAGATTCTTTAACTCTTTTTCCAATCGGACAGGACGATCTTCCTGCAAAAAAATACACTTCCGTATATATGCAGAAGTGTTTGCTTTGTCTCCCTTTTTGGTTTTTGTCTCAAGGTCGTTTCCAGCCTTAGATAGAAGTAACTGATATTCTTTTTCGCTCAGCCGGATGTCGATTCTCCTTTTTCTTATCTTTCCTCACCTTCCTGTCCTTCTTTTTGGGTCACTCTTTCCTCCTCCTGATCGGACATATACATATCCAGAACAACTTTTAGATCTTCTATTTTTTTAGGATCCATTGGCCCAAGATATTCCGTAACAATATCTGCAAGCTGTTTATTTTCTTCATTTTCTTTTTGTTCTCTGACTTTTCTCAGTTTTTCTCCCACCTCTTTTTTTCTTTCTGCGATCCTGTTTTCTTTTTCCGTTAATTTTTGAAGTTCGTCCTCCAATTTTTCAATCTGTTTCTTCCAATCCATCTCATCAATCTCCTTTATTTTCATTCTCAAGGTCATTTATTTTGAGTTGTAAATTTTCTATCTCTGCCTGCAGTGCTTTCCTTTTTAATAATTCATACTGCGATACCACTGCGATCTCATTTGGATATTCATAACGGCAGAGTGTATATTTTTCTTCCTCATCATCTCCTCTTGGTCTTGGATATTTTTGATACATCTTATACCATTCTTCAAGAAAATCATTGATGATACTATCGCTGCCAAATCTTAAATAGTATCCGTCCTCTTTCTTAACCGGGTGCAATCCATGAAAATCTTCCATATCAAATAATGCGTAAAACATTTCCTGATAGGAAAGCATATCCGCATGAACCAAAGCACCTTCACCAACTCCTAAAGCATTACACATAGCCTTCAAGATTTTTTCTCTTGGAATTTTTTTATTTTTTTCATACTGTGCAATCCTTACATCTGCGGAAGAAAGAGAAAAGCCGCACATCACACCTAATTCTTTTTGTGTATACCTATGCAGCATTCAGATTTTTTTAATCTTTTGCCCCAGGGAACCGGGTGACTCCCAATTTCCTTTTTTACATTCTATAATTTGCTTTATCCAATCCATCCTATCCATCCCTTAGAATCTATGTTAGTATTTTAGGAAATCTGGTTTTCCATAAAGTTCTTTTTTCTCTGCATCACTTGAAAAAGAACTATATTTTTTACCTGCATCTTCCTCAAGCTTTTTTTCGATTCGATTCAATTTATCCTGTATATCCTCTAATTCATCCATCACATTTTCTGTTTCTTCTTTTTTAAAAAAGTTCCGTACAGATTCTGTGATATATACATTTTCTGTAGGATATATTTCTTTATCTCTGTTATTTATCATCTCCAGAACATCGTCTGGAAGACGGAAATGTTTCTGCCTTGCCATTTATTCCTCCATAATTTTTTATGTTATCTATAAGCGATCTTATGATTTATATGTACCATTTTTGGTATTATCCATATACCAATTCTGGTATTCATACCAAAAATGGTACGAATAAGCCGACAGGCTTATTGCAAGATACGCATTTTGTGTGTACAAAATACTACCTTGTTAGGGGAAAGCCCCTAATACCCCTTTCAGACAATCACTCCCAATTAACACACATATGACAGGACTGCAAATAAAACTTTATTTCCTTTTTGCAGACCTGCCATATCTTATCACCCAGTATCTCTTTTTTAATCACACTTATTTAAACGCAAATGTATAAATTCCATTTTCAAAAGTAATACTGATATTTTTTCCATCGCTTCTTTTTGTGCTGAAATCCAGTACGGCTTTAAAATTTTTTCCTCCTGTATTTTCAACAGAGGTAACATAAAAATTTCTTCGTTCTTCCCCTTCCTTCTCTAAAAATTTTAATAATTTCTGCGACAGTTCATTTTCATTGGCTACTGCTTCTAATGAATTATCCTGGTCAGTAATCTGTGGCTCACAAAGATGGATCGGCTCTGTACCAATCTCGTTATACTCTTCTTCATCATCCTGCATTGTATTTTTTTCCTGTGGCATTCCTCCATAGTCTTCAATATTTTCAATCTGCTTTTTATATGGAACAAATGAAAAAATTTCTTTTTTCTTATCATAGGAAATAAGAACAACCGAATTATCTTCATCATCTAGTTGTAGATAAAATGTCGCTGTCCCTGTATTGCTTGATACATCATCATCAAACTTTGCAAGGGCATTGATCCATTGCACGTTTTTATAATTTTTTTCAACATACTCTGCTGCCTGTTCTTCAAAATCTGTTTCATTCTCAGAATTTATATAATAGATATATTCCAGATTTGTGAAATGATATTGTTCCCTTTTTTCTTTTTCCGTCTGTTCTGCAGCATCTTCTGTCTTTTGTTGTTCCGTTGTATTTTCCCTGCTGTTTTGATTTTTTTGGGGAGCGAAAAAACATAAAGCGGAAACAAGTAAAGCAAAAACCAGAAAGACAGCCAGTAGAAATATCACTATTTTTTTCTTCATCCTGCTCCTTTCCTGTACCGAATTTCGGCACATTTTAATTATTATTTCAAATGATTTTTTCCAAGATTAATTGCTTTAAGAACCCGGCTTTTTGCCCATTCTGGATGAAATTTCGTGACGGTTTTTCCTGTGTGATACCACATAGATTTATTTACAACAAACTCAACAACACTGTGTCCATTATCATGTCCCCATTTGTTGCAGCCTGCATCAGACATATTTTTTTCATCGCCCATAACACCATGTATGACTCTGCCATTTGCCAGAACAAAATCTATCTCATCTCCGATTTTTCCGAAGGTTGGAGTGCAGGCTATCACATATCTGTCCCCTATCTTTCCGAAACCGTTCGCATCATAATGCTCACCTGTTTTCACACGCAACTTGTACTGGTTACTGCCTGTTGCGGTGATGAGGGACCAGCCCATGTAAGTGAAACTGTCTCCATACGGTGATGGGATATTGATTGTTTTTCCTGAACCATATCCGTCTTGGTCTTTTACCCGGAGGATCACTGTGATGACCGCCCAGTTAATTTCTCCTTTACGGACAGATTTTACAAAAACACTTCCCGGCTTTTTGTCTTTTGTCTGGTCACGTCCAAAATCATACCAGTATGTTTTACCGTTCTCATCTTTTCCGGCATAGATGTTCGTATGCCCTTTGAAAAGGCAAATATC
>SKEY01001245.1_pt1 | contig 34342 bp, 23 predicted proteins | sample 4843871 | NCBI WGS metagenome assembly SKEY01 (sample SAMN11008797, study PRJNA524170) | human gut metagenome | biome: Human fecal sample; material: Feces; isolation source: fecal sample from pouch patient p36 | host: Homo sapiens | place: Israel: Tel-Aviv | collected 2016-12-04 | reverse complement strand
TAATTATGAGAACGCAGACAAAATTAGTTGCTGTATTATCAACAGCAGCACTGCTCGCTATTGGTGCATCCATGACTTCTTTCGCAGCTACAGGATGGGCTGAGGAAGATGGTACTTGGGTATACTACAACAGAGATGGCGAGAGAGCAACCGAGCAGTGGAAAAAGTCCGGTAATAACTGGTATTATCTGGACAGCGATGGCGAGATGGCTATCGATACCCTGATTGAGGATGGCGATAATTATTACTATGTAGACATCAACGGTGTGATGGCTTCCAATCAGTGGGTAGCGATTGACAACGAGGATGCTGGTGAGGACGATGAGCCAGACCACTACTGGTATTATTTCCAGGCTAATGGTAAAGCATTAACCAATGGAACCAATGATAAGGTTTCCCTGAAGACTGTAAACGGCAAGAAATATGCATTTGACGATGAAGGCCGTATGCTGTATGGCTGGGTAGCTGAAGACAATGCAGAGCGCGTTGACAACACAGACGGTGATGGCTTCAAGGAAGGTATCTACTACTTTGGCGGCGAAGACGATGGTGCAATGACTGTTGGCTGGCTGCAGATGGATATCACATATGATGAAGCAACCGATGATGCTTATAAAGAGATTGCACCAGTATTTACTGATGATGAGGATCAGAGCCGTTGGTTCTACTTCAAGTCTAATGGTAAGAAGATTTACTCTGAGAATGCTGATGAGACCAAGGATAAGACCATCAATGGTAAGAAGTATGCATTTGATCAGTACGGTGCAATGGTAGCTGAGTGGTCTGTGGATGCTGATAAGAAGCCATCTACATCTTCTTCAGCAAGCACATCTACCGCTGAGGAGCAGGCTAAGTACAGCCAGGCATGGAGATACTATAATAGTGTTGAAGATGGTGCTAGGGTAAGCAAGGGCTGGTTCAAGGTTGTCAGTGCCGAACTTCTGAATGAAGACAAGTACAATGACGATGAGGATTCCTGGTACTACGCAGATGGAAGCGGTCATCTGTATGCCGGCGAATTCAAGACAATCAAAGGCAAGAAGTATGCGTTCCGTAATGATGGCCGTATGATAGATGGTCTGAAGTTCATTAAGGACGAAGGCACCAGCTTAGATGTAATTGCTGATGACCATGATACATTCAACTTCGATAATGAAGATGACTTTGATTTACATGCACCAATGTTCGAGGCAGCTGGATACTACTGCTATTACTTCGGTAATGGTGATGACGGTGCCATGAGAACCAACAAGAATACAGTTGAGATTGATGGCGATAAGTATAACTTCTACTTTGAGAAGTCTGGTGGAAACAAGGGCGCCGGTCTGACAGGTGAGAAGGATGATAAGTACTATCAGTCTGGTAAACTTATCAAGGCTGGTTCTGATGATAAGTATCAGGTTGTAAAAGTCAATACTTATGCGAAGAACTCCGATCTTGAAGAGACATTAAATGATGGTACCGGCATTACTGCTTACGATAAACTGGACGATGTAGATGCTTTCTTAGCTGATTTGAGGGATAATGGGGTTGACTACTATGATAAGGCTGAGTTAGAGAGTATGCCTGCAGCTGACTCTAAGACAATCCTGAATGCTGCTAACATTAATAAGAAGCTTGCCGATCTGAAGGAAGTTTACATTCCAAAGACTGCACTTAGCACAAAGGATTATTTCCTTGTAGGTACATCTGGCAAGGTAGTGGATAGCAAGTCCAGAAACAAAGATGGTAATGATTATTACTATACCGTTAGCAAGAAAGACGGTAGTGTTGCTGGTATCTATGTTGAGGACTAATTGAAATAGTTTAATAGATGGAGTAGCTGAAATTTAGGGGGAAGCGTTGTGACTGATACTATTATATTAGTTGCAACGCTTTCTTTTTTGTAAAATTTCGCTTCTTAGATATTTTTAGTCTCGTTGCACATTCAATATGGAGGTATTTTAAAATGAAAAGATTACGATTAAAAGCCATTCTATTAGCGTGTACTCTCTCGCTAGCACCTGCTTTTACCCATACCGCATTAGCAGATACAGCAGCTTCTAATGCAGTTGTCATGGAAAATTGTGGTGCCTATTTATTTGAATGGCGTCCGGTAGGCTATGAGAATGGTAAATATTTTGCTATTTTAGTAGGTGGGGATACTCTTAATGAGAGTGACGTTATATTAAATAGAGGTTATGATTATCCTTATACCTTTAACCCGTCAATTCCAAGACCGTGGGGACAGGTGCCTGATTTAGTAAATGTAAATGGGCAATGGGGCATTCCGGAAAATTGGGCTAATCTTCCGGAAGGTACCCAGCCTACATTACGGATTACCTTGGTAACAAATAACAAGAAACTTCCAACCAATGAACGCTATATAGATGTTGTAAGACTTCCAGGTGGCGTGGACTCGTCCACTCTTCCGGCAGAAGTCAGGAAATATTTAATAAACGTGGATGGATCAGATGCCGGAGCCTATTCAGGTACGGTCACAAATGGCTGGGATAAGCAGGATGGTAAATGGATATATAGAAAACCGGATGGTGGGCTAGTCACCAACGGCTGGTTAAATGTAGATGATGAAAACTACTATATGGATGAAAATGGTTTTATGCTGGCGGATACCATTACACCTGATGGAATATATGTAAATGCAAAAGGAGAAAAGACAAATTATATGCCCGGATGGGTACAGAATGACCGGGGATGGAAATATGTTCTTAAAAATGGCTATTATGCTGCATCAACCTGGGTTCAGGGTGCGGATGGCAACTGGTATTACTTTGACATAGGTGGATATATGGTGACAGATAAACAGACTCCTGATGGATATTATGTTGATGTAAATGGTGTATGGGATGGACAGCCTACAACTATTACTGTTGATACTGAAAGCTTAGGACCAGGAGCTATACAGAATAGCCAACAGGAAGAATCCTAATACTAGTGTTGATAATTTTCTATTATACGGGCAAAGAATACAGGATTAGCAGATAGAATTAAAGGGCAGAGCCGATTTTTAGGACTCTGCCCTTACCTGCATTATACAGGAATCTCTTTGTATGTTATTTAGACCTTGTAAAAAAGGGCAGTTTAAGTGATTTCAGATATCTAAACGCCCTTCATTCTGCGAGTGTCTATTTCATCTGTTATCTGTCTCTATGTTGCAGATATTCATATCATAAAAGAACAGGATCATCATCAAGATTTATCTCCAATACGACAAGATTAGTCCCGTATTACTACTTTCTGCGATGTGTCTTTTTATCTTACCATAATAGAACATTGCCTTTACTGTTTCCAAACACCATCATCACCAACTTCATATCCATCTGGTGTAGTCTGCCCGGTTACCATCTCAGACGCTTCATTAAAATAATACCACTTTCCATCTGTATCCTGCACCCAGGCATTGGTAACATAGTTTCCATCATCCTGCCTATATTTCCAGGCATTCCCAGATACCTCCCAGCCTTCCGGTGATGCGTTGGAATCCGCGCCAGGGCCTAACTTCTGCTGATTGACAGCTGCATTAGAGGATAGCTGGCCATCCCAGACTCCATTGGCGTCCACATGGAATCCATCAGGAGTAGTGGTATCTGTAACCATATAGCCTGCCATGTTAAAATAATACCACCGTCCATCCGTGTTCTGTACCCAGGCGGCAGATGCATCGGAACCATCCTTTTTAACATAGCGCCAGCCCTTTTCATCCTGTTCCCATCCGGGTATGTATTTGGTCTTTTCTCCTTTCACATTTACGTAAAACCCATCCGGTGTAATGGTATCGGTAAGCATCACGCCGTTGGAATCCATATAATAGGATTTTTCATCTATGGTAAGCCAGCTATTAGCTACATAAGTACCATCAGATTTTTGATAGCGGGATTGGCCATTTCCATCCTTTTCCCAGCCAGAGGTAGTTGTTCCTTCATAGGCCCCGGCATCAGAACCATCCACATTAATCAAATATTTGCGGACTTCCGGAGGAAGGTCTGAAGCCGATATGTTGCTGGGAAGATGCACAATATCCACATACCGTTCTTTTGTTGTCATCTTTTTATTATTCGTTGTAAGTGTCATTCGCGTATATGGCTGGCTGCCTTCGGGAAGCAGGGGCCAGTTTTCAGGGATTCCCCAGATTCCGTTTATGTTTACCAGAGACGGGACCTGCCCCCAGGGCTTAGGAATGGAGTTATCAAATGTAAAGGCATAATCATACCCTCTGTTAAGAATTGAATCTGATTCCTGTATGGCACTTCCGCCTGACAGGATTGCAAAATAATGTCCTTCCCCATAATCTACAGGTCGCCATCCGAATAGGTAAGCGCCACAATTTTCCATGGTAATGCCTGCTGTTGTATCGGCATAAGAAACCGCTGCAGCTCCTAGTGCAAGGGAAACGGCAAGCCCTATGGCCGAAATACGTTTTTTCCACATAAATATTACCTCCGTATTTTATTTTCTACACCTCATGGATTGCTGTTACAAAAATAGGGGATATTCCCCTGCAACATTTATTGTCACAAAAGAAATATCCCCCATCCATTACCGGATAACTATTCAGTTATCAGATTAGTCCTCTGCAAAGGTAGCTGCAATCTTATCTTTGTAAAGCTTATAAGTTACATCATTGCCATCTTTATTCTTAGAGTTATTTTCGCTAATCTTACCGCTTGTGTTGACTACGGCAGCACCGTCATTCTTAAGGGTTGGAACTCCAAGGGAATGTTCGCCTGCAGCATTCGTGTAAACGTAGATGTTCAAATCGTCAATCTTATCATCTTTTAACTTGCTGGCGCTTAAGCCTAAGTCGTTCAATGATACATTGGTAACAGAGACAGTACCATCGGTCAGGGTTGCTTTTGACTTATAGCTTCCATCAGCATTAAGGAATGTGGAGTCAAGGTCGCCCCTATTAAGGACAGTAACACCAGTTACAACACTGTCTATATCACTGGAGAATGCAGCAGCATCTGTATATTTCTTGTATCCAATCACTTTTCCACCACTGATTTCAGGATAAACTACCTGGAACTTTTCATCCCCGCCTGCAGACATCAGTTTTCCGGAATTGTAATACTTCTTGTCTTCTTCACCAACTTTACCAGTACCCTTGGAGGAACCTGATTTGCCAAAGTAGAAGCTGAAGTTGTCACCATCAATATTTACTGTGGTTTTTCCTGTCCTCATCGCACCGTCATCACCGAAATAATAGCAGGAATAACCCTGGGCATATAATTGTGATGCATGTGCGTTAAAGGAATCCTCATCATCATAGTTGTAGTTAGAATCATCATCAGCCATAATATCGCCGAAATCAGATGTGGAGCCGGTATTACCAGCAACACCTGTCTGAATAAACTGCAGGCCGGTTAAGCAGATGCCGGTCTCACCAAAGGCATACTTTTTGCCCTTAATGGTCTTAATCTGGTTTGCGTACAGATTACCGCTACCATCTACATAGTACCATTCATCTGCATCATCATCATACTTGCTTCCATCCAGGTTCTCAGCTGCAACTACCCTGAACCAATCCTTGGTAAGCTTACGGCCATCCTCTACGCTCTGGAAATATTTCCAATTGCGTGTCTGGCCTACCCTTGCGTTATTATCTGATGCGGTATCGCCTAAAGAACCTTCAGCGGTCTGGCTCGATCCAGAAGCTCTTTCAGTCTGGTCATAAGACCACTCTGCAACCATACGGCCATACTGGTCAAAACCATACTTCTTACCATTGATGCTCTGCTCTTTTATCTCATCAGAAGAGGAAGCCTTAACCTTCTTACCGTTACTCTTGAAATAGAAGTAACGGGTCTGATCTTCATCATCTGTAAATACCGGAGCAATCCAGTCCTGACTTTCCGCATTTTCATCTGTAATGTCAACCATTAGCCAGCCAGTGGTCATAGCACCGTCATTCTGGTCGCCAAAGTAGTACTCTGCTTCCTGCCATGCATCGTCATCATCATTGTAAATGCTCTGGTCATCTACTTTAATCCAGCCATACAACATCTGGCCTTCGTCGTTAAATGCATACTTCTTACCATTAATGGTCTTTAAGGAAATCTTGCCGCTATCTGGACCCTTTAATGCCTTACCGTTTGCCTGGAAATAATACCACCACTGATCTGGCTCATTGTCATTCCCGGCATCCTCATTGTCAATTGCTACCCACTGATTGGAGGTCATAACACCGTTAATGTCCACATAGTAGTAATCATCATTGTACTCAATCAGCTGATCGATAGCCATCTCACCGCTGTCATCCAGATAATACCAGTTATTACCGGATTTAGCCCACTTATCGGTAGCTCTTTCGCCATCTCTCTCATAGTATACCCAAGTACCATCTTCCTCAGCCCATCCTGTAGCTGCGAAAGAAGTCATGGATGCACCAATAGCGAGCAGTGCTGCTGTTGATAATACAGCAACTAATTTTGTCTGCTTTCTCATAATTAATGCACTCTCCTTTTTCTTTTTGAAATACTTTTTGAAATTCCTAATTGCATTACGAGTTGATTATACTTCGGATAAGGAAAATTATCGTGAGATGATAAAGAGAGGAAATCAAAGAAGGAAAAAAATGGTAAGAAAGAAGAGATAAACTAGAAAAAGGAGATATGGGTTAATCTAAATATTAAAGGTAAAATCATAAAAATGCAATATGTTTATGCATTCATAAAGTTGCGAAATAATGGGTAAAATGATATACTGTACAAAAGGTTTTGCAAATAAGAAGAGGTGAGTGGATAAATAATGATGCTAGAAGCAGAAGAGAAGATTGTGGTAAAACAGGAAACATTACTGGAACCATGGAAAAAAGTAAATCAAATAATTTCCAGTGTTTTTACATTAATCATAATTGCTGTATTTCCCCTATTTTTCAGGAATTATTATTTTGATATATTAACAGTAAAATATATTTTTTATTATGGAACTATAATTTCCATGGCAGTTGTGATGTTAGTGGCTTCAATTGTTTTTTTATTTTTAGATAAATCAAGGTATGACTGGGCAACCATCAAGAGTTTAAGGAGACAGTTTAGCTTTAAATCCTTTAGGAAATCAGACTGGGCAATGATTGCTTTTTTAATAGCTGTTGCCATATCAACGTTTCAATCAGATTATTTCTATGAATCCTTTTGGGGAAATGAAGGGAGATTCATGGGGATGTTTCTGATATTACTGTATGGGGTGAGCTTTTTTATCATTGGACATTGCCTTAAATTCAAACAGTGGTTTCTGGATGTGTTTTTGTTTGCAGGAATGATTGCCTGCATAATTGGTATTATGCAGTTTTTTAAATATGATCCGATTGGTTTTAAGAAGGGACTTACGGCAAGTGATTTCCCATCGTTCACATCCACAATTGGAAATATAAATACGTATACTTCATATGTGGCGCTTATTTCTGGGATGGGCACTGTTCTTTTTGCTATTGAAAAGAATAAAATTAGGAGGGCTTGGTATTTATTTACGGTTATTATATCAATATTTGCATTGATTACTGGTATTAGTGATAATGCTTACTTAGCGTTGCTTGCACTGTTTGGTTTGCTTCCCTTATATCTTTTTAATAATCTAAAGGGGCTGAAAAGATATATGGTATTGGTTGCCATTCTTTTTACCGAATTTCAATTTATAGATATGATTAGCCAGAAGTATCCAGAACATGTGTTGAAAATCAACGGATTGTTTAATGTGATAGTGGGATATGATAAATTGGCACATTTTGTGGTAATGCTATGGGGTATCTGTATAGTTCTTTATGTTCTGGACGCCTGTATTTCGAAAGATAGTATAATGAAGAGAGATAATAATTTGGGCAGATGGATTTGGCTGGGGCTATTAATTATTATTGTTATGGCAGGATGTTATATCCTTTATGATGCTAATATAGCGGGGAATGCAGATAAATACGGAGCCCTAAAGAAATATCTTGTTATTAATGATGACTGGGGAACACATAGGTGGTATATCTGGAGAATTGGAATGGAGAGTTATGCCAAATTCCCCTTTATCCATAAGATATTTGGTTATGGACCGGATACATTTGGCATTATAACAGTCCATAATTTTTATGAAGAGATGATTAGCAGATATAATGAAAAATTTGACAGCGCACATAATGAATACCTTCAGTATCTTATCACAATAGGGATTGTTGGGCTTGCGGCCTATTTAACTTTACTTTTTACTTCGATTGTGGAAATGATTCGTGCATCGAAAAAAAGGCCGGTTATGATGGCCCTGGCATTTGCGCTTGTTTGTTATGGGGCACAGGCTGCGGTTAATATAAGCGTACCAATTGTTGCTCCGATTATGATGACCTTGCTCATGGTAGGGGTTTCGGGCGCAAGTGACGGGAGGGAAGAAGCTGACAGAGGGCTAGAAGCTTGAAAAAGTCATAGATGGCTTGACAATGCCGGCAAATCTACAGAACCGTGGCCCTTTAAATACTGCTGAGAATAGGTATTTACAAAATTAGGTATTGCCCAGGAGATGGAAATAGTATCTTCTGGGCAATGTTATATTAAATCATGAACTTTATTTTAAATCATATTTAATTCATTAAAACGGCTAATAACATCCTCTGAAAACGCATAATGGATTTTCTTGGGTGGGAGAGAATCTATTAACTTTCTCACAGCATCTATATCAATATCTTTGTTTGAGAGTTGGACAAGTATTTCGGTAATAGTATCCAGAGCAGCATCATTCCAGTCATATCGGGCAATTTCCTGAGTACCAAGCCGGATACCATATCCATAAAATAACTGTTTATGTTTTTTGTTTAGTGTTACTTCGCATTTATAGGCATTATCGTATATTGTTTCCATTTCTTCTTTGCTGCATCTGATGAATATCTGATGGGTAGCTGAAATCTGTCCATGGACATCGGCTACGTCATAGCCCCTATCCCGAAGCTTGGCGCCAAGATAGTTGGCGCAGTGAACCATATGACTCATATACCCTGATCCATATTTTTCGAATTCAATCAATGCAAAAAGTAAGGATATCTTTTGATGCATTTGTGAGTGGCGCAGATATTTGGGATTGATTTCCGTTTCCATCATATCGTGCAGATATTTATCGTTGGTCATGATCAGACCAGATGCGGGGCCTGGAAAGGTTTTATGGGTTCCTCCGAACATTATGATGTTTTTCATTGTTTTCAGGGGATTTGGGCAGAGACCTGCTGCAATTAATCCCATAACCTGACTGCAATCCCATAAAAGTACACAGTTTGTTGTATCAATGCGTTCCACATCCAATGGTTTAATCAAATCTGACGGTGCCAGCAGGATATAATCAATCGCCTGCTCATTGATAATTTTGTTGACAGTATTGTAATCCAGATCATTTTCCTCAATATCGTATGGTGCGTCCATTGTCTCTATTCCAAGCCGTTCTACCACGGGCTTAACCGAAGCATGACCGCCATGGTCTTTGCTCAATATCAGCATTTTGCTGCCAGGTTTACAAACTGTCTTTGTAATCATATCAATACAATGCATACCGGTAAATGGACGGGGGTCCGTATATTTGGCGCCAAAAATCCTGCTGCAGACATCAGAGATTTTCTGATAAAATGGAAATAGCTTCTCACATCCAATAAAGTTATCATCCATGTTAAAGGAATAGGTATTGTTCATTATGTATCTTTCCTGAAATCCTAAAGCCAAAGGAAGATTTGCAAAGGGAGAGACTATATTTTCAGCTGCGCACAAGGGGAGCGCACGTTTATGGTAAGTTTCAAAATCTTTTGAATATTCATATAGTTGATTTAGTTCGTTTTCTGTATCCATATAGTATACACCGCCTATCCGTATGTTTTTATCCATTTTAAATAATTTAAGCGTCCCTTCTGAGGAATCCCGACATTGATAATATACCCTGCCCTGATACGTTAATTTTTCCTGCTCATCTGGCTTGACATCGCATATATAGGTATCCCCTTTGCAGCGGAATTTAAACATGGATGGCTTTACTTTCTTTAATGATTCAATTCCAATGATGTTGTTTTCCTTAGCTGCCAGCATATAACAAAGTGTGTGCATGATTTGTGAGCCTGTATTATGCAGATACTTTTCATCAAATGCCCGTAGTTCTTCAAGAGAATCAAATTCATGTATTATTTCTGCATCACATCTTTTTGCATACATATAAAGTTCATTTAAATAATCATCCTGTATATCTGCCCAGAATTTATTAGCAGTCTCTGGCAGGTCATATATTTTATCCAATATATTAATCATATTGGAAGAAAAACCAGAAGAAAAGAATGCATATCCTAAAGTCACCCATGTGTCATAGCATTTATCGCCATACATTGTTGTGAGGATTCTGTCTTCATTATCTGTTTCAACGCCTCTTTCCGCTGTTTTGCCTGAAACATATACTGTGCAATAGAAGGAATCATAAGCGTATGTTTCGAATATATTTTCATCAAAATATAAGTCAGATGATGTGATGATTGTATTTTTTAAATATTGCCTTGCCGCCCAGATGCTTGCATGATTATTTTTTGTCTCATATTCGTCTGTTTCAACTAATATTACACCATATTTCCCAACAAGATATTCAAATTGCTCTTTCATATATCCAACCACGATTACTATTTCTTCAATGCCCTTTTCACGCAGCTGGCAAATCTGGCGTTCGATTAGAGGTTCTCCTTTTACCGTAAGCAGTCCTTTAGGCTTTTCAAAATTTAAAGGAACAAAGCGGGTGGACATTCCGGCTGATAGGATGACAGCATTATCGATGCGATGTGTATTAAGCAGGGATTCGCCTGCTTGAGTTAATGAGCCATTCAATATATATCCCTGTCTTGTTAACTCTGAATAGGCACTTTCAATGGCCTCTAACGGCTTGTAAAGAATGCGGGCCATGTAATCTGCTTCATATTGTTTGTTTTCTTTGATTTTTGTTAAAATATCAAATTCGGTTTTAGTCATATCGTTTTTTACCTTTCTTAGGAAAAATATTGTTATTAATAATCTCCAAAATCTAATTTTATATATTCATGTGTTTTCCTCTGGCTGACAGGGGGAAGTGTCATATAGTCACCATAGGACTTTTTTAGTAAGCTGTGATAATTTTCTATTACGGAAAATTCCGTATCTTCAAAGCGCAGGGTGGTATAATGGGTATGCCAGCTTCTTAGGACCGAGTTTTTTTTATATCCTAATACGCCTACAGCACATGTAACCATATTTCCAGGAGGATATTTCCTGAGTTCCTTTTCGCAATTTGAAACTAAAAATGCATGTGTCATGAATCTGGTTATGAATCGAAGCATGACGAAGAGTCCTTTTTTAAAAATAGTGCTGTTTTCGGGAATCTTTGCATCATGCTTAGCAATTAGAAGATTTTTGTAAATCATGATTGCTAAGTCATGCTTCTTTCTAAGCAGGGGGTTATCAGGGATATTGTCCCAAGGGAAAATGTCCACAAATATCCCTTTATCACAAAGCGTTGTTTTGCCTCTTTTTTCTATAGCACATGTTCCTTTTAAAAGAATTTTTGCAAATCCATTATGATAATTTGAATCCGTAATCCAGGTTTGTAAACGGAATTCGGGATTTAAACCTGTTTTGCAGGCAGCAATGAATTTATCATAATTTTCACGTGTCATATCAATATCCATATCATCATCCCAAGGGATAAAGCCCTTGTGGCGGACAGCCCCTAAAAGTGTACCCCCGCTAAGGCTATAAGTAATATGTTCGTTCTCACAAATGCGTTTAATTTCTTTTGCGATTTTTAAAGTTAATGTATGTAATTTCTGGAGTTCATTTTCAGTCATTATGAATCATTTTACCTCTCTCTCAGTTCAGCGATTAAATTGGGCTTTAAATTTCAAGCAGTTAAAAGCCCGTGTTCCTAATAGCAGAAGTTCCGTCAGACAGCGTAGGACAGCAATTGAAATCAGGTTGAAATGTCCGGTTACGGCTAATATAGCTAACCCGGCTATTTGAAAAACAGCGGTCCAGACAGTAGTTTTAGTAACCTGCTGTTCCTTATTGATAGCCCCCAGGGTTGGCCATCCTAACAGCATGGCAGGAAAACTGAATATAAGGACCGGAATCAGGTAACGGAATACAGTTGAGGCAGCCACATATTGTTTACCTGCTGCCAAAGCGAGGATAGGATCCGCAAACAAAAATGAAAATACACTTCCGGCTAACACAATGGGCATAAAAAATAATAGGATTTTTTTTATTAACCGAGCACTCTTGCTTTTAATCATTTCTGGATATACACCATCCGCTATAGGTGTATATAGGGCCTGGACTGCTCCAATTAATTGCATGCTTACGCTCCAATATGCAATCTTTTCACCTTGCAGGAGAATTCCTATTAGAATTGTATTTAGGGCGCCAAAAGCTGTTGTTGCCATATTTGAAATAAAATAAACGGCTGACGTTTTAAGCTTTTTGAAAGCAGATATAAGCTTTATGTCCTGAACTGTAAGTCCCAGCAGCTTTAGTTCCCTCAATATAAATATAATAGCGGCCAGAGAACCGGCTATATCCAGCAATGGAATGATTAATATATCGCTGTCATCTTTGATGGAAATAAAAGTAAAAAGTGTGGAAATACCCCGCATAACCATAAATCGGACAGCAATTACATGCATTTTTTCTATGCCACGGAATAAATAATCAAATAAAAAGACAGAGAGGAAAACCGGGATGAATGATAAAATGCTGAAAAGCTTATTAGTATTCAAAATAGGTATGAAAAAAATCATGACCAGCAGTGCGCAGAACGCAGCTATAGATAACACGATTCTTGCCAGTAATATTTCAAAAGTCACCTTGCCTAAGGATTGGTTATTTTGGCATGCCTGGACAACATCCTTTGTTCCTGAAAGAAGAAAACCGAAATCGACCAGAATCTGCATATAGGACATAACAGACTTTGTATAGGCTACTGCGGCATATGATTGTACGGATAACACCCTTGTCAAGTAGGGCAATGTGAGTAATGGAAAAACAAGCTTTGCGATATTCATTCCGTAAAGCATGGCTGTATTTTTTATGACATTATTTCGTTTCATAATTTACCTTTACCAGACTGGTTGATTAAAGCTGTTTCCAGAAAGTGTGATATGGTACACAATAGGCGGTGTTAACAAACAATAAATATAGGTAATAAGACCATCCTGCCAGGAAGCAGATAAAAAACATGCTTGCTTTCATTGCCTTTATACGATAGATTACTTTAGGAATCAGTAAGATGAGAAAAATGTCAAAGTAATAACCGAAACGCCATATAAGTGCAACCTTGGTGGTCATTACACTGATACCTGCCCCAATCACCGCAAATAGCAGAAGTCTGTAAAGCTCCTTGTTTGTGTCCAAAATCGGATTTAGCATAAAAACCAGAATGGTAAAGCCTAGTTTTGCCGCTAAAAAGACAGTGTATGTATTACTGAAAGCAACGCCTGAAAACTTTGTGTGTCCCATTTCTGAATAGGCATAGTAACGTGGGAATAGCTTAAAAGCAATATAGAGCAATGAATCAAAATTCAAATAAATAATAAGGCAGGCAATAATGCAGATTAATACAGTTCTTTGATTTATCTGTTTAATTGCAAAGGACGATATTATAACCAGGCATGCAATGGAGGATGTATGGAAAGACATTGCGGCTCCAAATAGCAGGATGGATTTCACATAGGATTTCATTCCTGTGCTTTTATTCAATACAGTATAAATGTTAATTCCTATTGCCAGGGCACAGTATTGCCGTAAACTTACCATTGAGGTTAAATAGTGGTTAAGTGTGACAAAGAAGAAAACAGGCCAGAAGGCTGATTGGTTGGGAGCGGTGTTTTCTATAATAAAATAGCCTATTCCTATCAAAATCACAGCACTAATGATAGTGAGCAGCCAGTATGGATTATTACCTGTTATTGTTCCGATTATCTTGTTTAAGAGAACATATCCCTTTTCCCAATTTTGCGATTCCCAGCTGGATGTCAGGGAGTTGATATTAAGATAACCACGTATGTAGGCTGGTGTATCAGCTCCTACATCCAGCCCCCGCATTGATTGGATGAGGAATATGGCAATAAACGAGACTATGACAAAATATCTGTTTCCAGATTTTGATACACCGTTTTTAAAAAAAATATATCCTAATACGCATATATATATTAATAAACCAATATGTACAGCCATGTATCACCTTAACCTTTAATGATTTGTAACGTAATGTATATGTATTAGCGGCGACATTTTATTTTTAAATATGCCATAATGTATAGTAATTTCCAAAGCCTATGCTTGATGCCGAATAGGAAGAGCCTCATACGAAAGGGCAACTCTGTAATATATGGATGGGTTAGACAACCAGGATACCTATTCTTTATCTCAGAGACAAAAGCCGATACGTCTTTTTTACAACTCCTGGAGCATAACATATGGAGGGTGCCTGCATACAATAATTCGCGGAGCATGAGAGCAGTCAGGATATCTGGATACTGAGATAGGTTTTCTACCAGGACCTGAAATGCAATAATATCATTGCGTACGTCATAGGCTTTTTCTGAGTGCATGAGGGAGTTGGGATGTATATTGTAGTAGTAAAGACCTTCCTCCAGATAAAAGATGTTTTTGCAGCAGGATAAGGCCAGTTTGTTAAATACCATATCTTCTTTGATGTAAATATCAGGGAATGTTATATTATTTTCTATGATTATGGATGACCGATATAGTTTGCAGCATACACTGCCGGATGAATATAGAAGCGCATCATCCCATTTTAGTTCTCCCTGCTTCCGTCTTTCTACTGTGGAACGCAACGTCTGACCGCTGCTTACAATAAAATAATCGAATATGATACAGTCATATTCATGTTTTGATATAAGTTGTTTAAGTATATGAATGGCATTATCATGCAGCCAATCATCACTGTCTAAAAAAAGCAAATAATCTCCCTGGGCGATATGGATACCACGATTACGGGAATAACCGGGACCATGGTTTTTGTCATTATGCAATAAGTGAATGGATATATCTGCAGATTGGACTAATTGATCTAATTGCTCTGTAGATATATCGGTTGAGGCGTCATCAATAAGGATTAATTCAAAATCCCTGCAGCTCTGCTGCTCCAAAGACGAGATACATTTTTTTATTATGCCAAAGCAATTGTAAAAGGGAGTGATTATGGATAAAAACATGTCATACCTTTCTGCCTGTTATATTTGATGCAGCCGCTTTACGTATATATATCTTCTCACAGGCCCTGGAGCCATAATGACGCATCCGCGGATGACGCAGTTTGCCACAAGCCTGCCAAAAGAGATGAATCCCAGCTTCCAAATTTTATATTGAAAACTACATATTTTTTTTGCATATGCCCATCCGCCCCTGCGTGTATACATGCCATTTCCGACACGGGCGTTCACAAGCGTCTGGTTTATATTAATGGCATAGTATCCTTTCTGGAACATCCGCACCCAAAGATAGTAATCTTCTGCCAGACTGACTTCTATGTAACTTCCAGCGCTCAATACTGCATTTTTCCGATACATGACAGCCATATGGTTCATGGGGTTCCGCTTTTTTGAGAATTTTATGATTTCTTTGTGTGTAAGAGGAACATGTCTTACACTTTTTATCTGACTGGGCGTGGTTTCGAATTCAGCAATCATACCGCTGCATAAAGCTAACTCAGGGTTATCCTGAAATGCTTTTAGCTGTAATTCACATCGGTAAGGCAGGGAGATATCATCGCTGTCCATTCTTGCCACCAGGTCATTCCTGCAAGCAGTAAGACCGGTATTTAAAGCATTGCCAAGCCCCATATTTGTTTCCAAACGGAGAATCTGAAACAGGCTTTTACTCTGAAGGCTTATCTCATCGATTACTGCATTTAATTCAGGAGTAAGGGGACCATCGCATACCAATACAAAGTCATTGGCTGGAACCGTCTGATTGAGCATGCTCTCGATAGCCATCCTGAAAAAACAAGGATTATCCTGCTGGTATACTGACATTAAAACTGAGTAATCAGGATACATGAATTACTCCCTTTCTTTTACTCCGGGATTACTCCGGGCTGCTGTTGTCTGATTCTTTGCAACTCCTTCGGTGCTGTCTTTCATGAACAGAATCTTTACTGTCTGGATAATTAGCTTGATATCCAGCATGAATGAGTAATTTTGTATGTAATGTAAATCCAGCTTCAGCTTGTCATAAGGAGTTGTATTGTATTTTCCAAAAATCTGCGCATATCCGGTCAATCCAGCTTTTACGCGCAAACGGTAATGGAACTCCGGCATTTCTTTTTCGTACTGTTCTGCAATTTCCGGCCGTTCTGGGCGCGGACCAACTATGCTCATATCGCCATTTAGGATATTGAAAAGCTGTGGGAGTTCATCAAAACGTATTTTCCGGATAATGGCGCCAATGGGGGTAATGCGGTTATCATCAATACATGCTAACCGGGCAACGCCATCTTTTTCAGCATCCATTGTCATGCTGCGGAATTTGTATACATAAAACACATGACCGTTAAGGGTCAGACGTCTTTGACGGTAAATAACAGGCCCTCCGTCCTGTAGTTTGATGGCGGCGGCAGTTATTGCCATAAGTGGGAAGGTAATGACACAGGCAGTTCCGGCAATGATGATATCAAGTATCCGTTTGAAAAAAGCCTGTTCAATTGACATCTGTCCATTACGCGCCATAATTAAAGGTGTATCAAATAAAGTCATGTCTTCGGCGCTTCGGACAAGAATGTCGGAAATCTTTGGAGTCATATACACACGTATGCCTTTCCCATAGCAATATTTCAATATTAGGTTTCTGATGGAAGATGGAACATCACAGATAACGACTGCGTCATATGAAGGAATCATCTGCTTGATTTGTTCCAAGCCTGCATCTATATGGACAATGTTTTTAATCTGATAACGGTCACTGCGGCAATTCATTTTATCCATAAGGGTTAAAGAGGGACGGTTGCCATAAACTAAAAGCATCTGCCGGGGAGGAAATAATTTCTGGAATAAAAAGTTTGCCAGGAATGTCCAGATGCATATGGCAACAGCCTGCAATATGAACATCAGCAGGAATGGCATTATATTAAGGAAATGCTTGGCTATTAAGGCAATCTGCAGATATGTAATCATATTGGTCAGGATAATGGAAAGCATTTGTGAATAAAGCACATTTCCGCGTTCCAGATAACCAACTTTCAGACCGCCATACATTTTTGAAAAAAATAGTAAAAGCAGTCCGTATACCATAGCCATGAGCCAATCACCTTTACGAAAGAAAGGCGTTCCTGCAGCCTGTGAGAAATATTGATTCCAGGCAAACCAATAAATACCGATTTCTACGGTTAAGATGGCAATAGATGTCAGGAACCGTAGGATTCTTTTGTATTGTTCATAATTTTTCATTGGAAATACTCCTGCTGGATTTACATAGTGGAATATTCAGGTTTAAGATTAAACTTCGTACAATGTCCCTTATAGGAACCGTACAATCAGACTATTAGAGTAAATTGCGATAAAAAGTTTAAAATGGGGCTTCAATAATGAATTATTAAAAAAGATTTAAATGTTTTTTTCGCATTTAAGAGTGTCACAAGAGTTGCGTTAAACGGTGGTTGATGTTATACTATACAGAAGCTAAAAGGGCTGAATATATGGGAAAAGAAGAGAAAGTGCTGCTTTCTTCCCTTTCTTCCACATATTGTTATTGCTTTTTTTGGAACAAGTGTTATTATATTAGTTGGCTGGCTGAGGTGGTATTGCTGGCTGGTGTGAAGTAAGGTAGAAATTGGATTTTTTACTTGGTATAAGGGACATTATAGGAAGTAATTGATTTGAAATGCCTTTTTGCTTGGTATAAGAGGCATTATCGGAAGTGAAAAATATGGATACGAATGAGAGGAATCGCAACCTTGCAATTTCAAAGGGACCAAAAGTGAAGAGATATGAACGGTTTAAGGGCTTAATAAAGTTTATTTTTTCTTTCAATGCAGTCTTTTTTGTAGCTATGGTTTACTGGATTGTTTGGAATAATTATTACAATAAAATAATTCAAATGCCTTTTTGGAGAAAAGGAAACTGGTTGATGGTTGCTTTATATACCACTCTATTAATTTTTTTTAACAGAACATATGGTGGTTTTAAAATTTCATACTTAAAAAAAGGAAATCTTATTTGGTCTCAGATTCTATCAATTATTGCAACAAATTTGATTACATACATTCAAATTTCCCTTCTGGATAAAAGATTTCACTCAGTTTGCCCAATGTTTCTTATGAGCTTTGTTGAATTTGGGGTAGTTGCGATATGGGTAATCCTATTTCAATGGCTGTATCAAAAGCTATTTCCAGCAAGAAGGCTGTTGCTTGTCTATGGCAATTATCCGGTTTTTCATTTAGAAGAGAAAATCCATTTAAGAGAGGACAAGTATATTCTGGCTAACGCTGTATCTGTTGGGCTGGGGCAAAATCAAATTATGAATGAGGCAAAAAAGTATGATGCGGTAATTATCGGAGACATTCCATCAAATCAAAGGAATAGGTTGCTGAAGCAATGTTTCGAACAATCTATCAGAACCTATATAGTACCTAAAATATCAGATGTTTTATTGCGTTCTTCTGTAGAACTGGATGTGTTTGATTCCCCTCTGCTCCTGTCAAGAAATGAGGAACTGTCATTAGAACAGAGATTTCTCAAAAGATTATTCGATATCATAATCTCTACCGTGGGATTAGTACTGGCGCTTCCTTGTTTTGCCGTGATTGCGCTTTTGATAAAAATTACCGACAATGGTCCTGTCTTTTACTGCCAAGACCGATTAACCAAGAATGGAAAGATATTCCGGATTTATAAGTTCCGCACCATGGTGCAGAATGCTGAATGCCGGACAGGAGCTATGCGGGCATCGCAAAACGATGGCAGGATATTGCCTATTGGGGTCTTTCTGCGCCGTATGCGGCTGGACGAGTTACCACAATTTCTTAATATTTTAAAAGGAGAAATGTCCTTAGTCGGTCCCAGACCAGAACGACCGGAGCTTGCCAAGGAGATAGAAAAGGAAATTCCGGAATTTACTTATCGGTTGAAGTTTAAGGCGGGTCTTACTGGTTATGCACAGGTATATGGCAAATACAATACCACTTTTTATGACAAATTAAAGTTAGATTTAATGTATATCCGGAATTATTCGCTTTTTCTGGATTTGAAGCTGCTATTACTTACTCCTAAAATCCTATTTATGAAGGAAAGTACAGAAGGTGTGCGACAGGAGAATTCCCAAAGAGAAGAAGCAATGTGGCAGAAGGAAAAAAAAGAACGGGAAAATGAATCATGAAGAAAAAAGCGCTTTTAGTAACAACAGTAAGTGGCTTTGTACCTCAATTTGAGATGAATAATGTACATATCTTAGAAAGCATGGGGTATGAAATCCATTATGCGGCCAATTTTCATATGCCATCCTATGGAGTTGACAACAAAAGGCTGGAAGGGACTGGAATAGAGTGTCATCAGATTGACTTTTGCCGGAATCCATTCAATAAAAAAAATATCAAAGCTTATATTCAACTTACTAACCTGATGGAACAGGAGAATTTTTCCTTAATCCACTGCCACACCCCTATGGGAGGCGCATTGGGAAGACTGGCTGCCCGAAAGGCCGCAGTCAAGACTGTTATATATACAGCCCACGGATTTCACTTTTACAAAGGAGCTCCGTTAATCAATTGGCTGATATATTATCCGGCGGAAAGAATGCTGGCCAGGTACACCCATCAATTAATATGCATCAACCAGGAAGATTATTTAAGAGCAAGAAAATTTTCATGCCGCTCTGTTAACTATGTTTCCGGTGTGGGGATTGATATAGAACATATAAAGCGCTCAAAGCTTTCCAAAGATTATTTGACCCAAAAGCGAAGAAACCTTGGTATACCGGATGAAAAAACGATTCTTCTGTCGGTGGGTGAATTAATACCAAGAAAAAATCATGCCACAGTGATACAGGCGTTAAAACTGCTCGATAGCAGAAAATTATGCTATGTGATTTGCGGTCATGGAATCCTGGAGGATGAGTTAAAGGCTTTAGCAAAACGGTTGGATGTTATGGAACAGGTATATTTTCTAGGATATCGAAACGATATATTGGAACTATATCAGCTTGCAGATTTATTTCTTCTGCCATCCTTTCAAGAGGGACTTTCTGTTGCATTAATGGAGGCAATGGCTAGCGGAATACCCGTAATAGGTTCTGATATACGGGGAAACAGAGATCTATTGGGTGGTAGCAAAGAGGGGCTTGTCAAAAAAAATACTCCCTCCGAATATGCTGCCAAAATACATTATCTTCTAAATAACGGCGCGGCGCGGGAGGCATTGGTAAGACGTGGGCTGGAAGCAATTAAAAAGTACGATATCCAACAGGTAGAAGAAGAAATGCGGGATATATATAGCAAATTTAATTAATAGAGAAAAGGGAAACAAGGATGAAGAAGAACAAGTCTTATTTAAAGAATTATATACTCTTTCTGCTGGTTTTCATAGCGGTGACGGTACTTTTTCATTTTGCGGCAGGTCAACAGCTTTATTATAGACAGACGGCCGCAGGCATGGAAGAGGTTTGGACCGGAAAACATTATAACAGATTAGTAGTTGCCGCCTGGATGATGTTTACCTTGCTCTATGTTTATTCTGCCTGGCGCTTTGAGAATGGAAAATGGGATTTGATTTTTACTACCGCAGCCGCATTTAAAAAATATGGTTTTTTAATCAGCCAACTTGTGGAACGGGACTTTAAGGTTAGATACAAACGTTCTTTTTTAGGTGTATTATGGAGCCTTCTGAATCCGCTTCTAATGATGACGGTACAGTATATTGTGTTTTCGCAGTTGTTTCGGTCAGATATTGACAATTTCCCTATTTATATGCTGACTGGATTGGTGGTATTTAACTTTTTCACAGAGGCTGTAGGATTGTCTTTAGGCTCTATTGTTTGGAATGCCAGCCTCATTACAAAGGTTTATGTACCAAAGTATATGTATCCGGTCACAAAGGTCCTGTCCTCCACAATTAATTTTGTACTGTCAATGATTCTTATATTCGTCGGTATGGTTCTGACGGGAGAATCCTTTACGAAAGCGCTTATCCTGCTGCCATATTTATTTGTATGTGTCATTGGGTTCACAATGGGATTAAGCATGCTATTATCTGCCCTGATGGTATTTTTTAGGGACATCCAGTTTTTATGGGGCATTGTCAGCATGTTGTGGATGTATTTAACGGCCCTATTCTACCCTATAAGCATTATCCCGGAAAATTTCCGTTGGGTGTTTGAGTGGAATCCAATGTATTGTTATGTCGCATTCGCCCGGAAAATTTTTATGGACGGAATTGCCCCGGAACCGAGGACCTTTGCAGCAGCCGCAATGTACGCAGCCGGCTCACTGCTGCTTGGAGGCGTTGTATTCAAAAGGTTACAGGACCATTTTGTATTGAATTTATAGAAAGGCTGGTTATTGGAAGTGGAAAAAGAAATCGTAAAAGCACAACGGGTATCTATGGATTTCCGTCTGGAAAGTAACCGGCCCAAATCACTTAAGGAGTTTGCCGTTACTGCATTAACACGTAAATCAAAGCCAGTCTGTTTCCAGGCATTACAGGATGTTAGCTTTACAGTAGGCAAGGGAGAAGTAATAGGAATCATTGGGAGAAATGGTTCTGGAAAAAGTACGCTTTTAAAAATAATTGCAGGCATTATGAAACCAACAAAGGGAATAATTACATGCCGCGGAAATATTGTTCCTATGTTGGAACTGGGATCGGGGTTTGATACCGAATTGACCGGTCGGGAAAACTTGTTTTTAAATGGAGCGATTCTTGGCTATTCTAAAAAATATTTAATTGATCGTGAACACGACATCATTGCATTTTCAGAACTTGGTCAATTTATCGATGAACCGCTACGGACATACTCCTCCGGTATGATGATGCGTCTGGCTTTTTCGATTGCAACTATAGTAAATCCTGAAATCCTGATAGTAGATGAAATACTTGCAGTGGGTGATGCACCGTTTCAGGAAAAAAGCCGCGCTAGAATGCTGGAACTTATGAGTGGGGGGACGACTGTATTTTTTGTATCACATAGTCTGGAACAAATCCGGGAAATGTGTACCCGCGTAATTTGGCTGGAGCATGGGCGGATCCGTATGATTGGTCAGACAACGACCGTGTGTAATCAATATGAAAGGGAAGGCTGAAATCTAATATGTTGGATGTAAAAATTTTTATTTCCTGTCATAAAGAAAGCTTTGTGCCGGATTGTCCGATACTGATTCCGGTGCAGGCAGGTGCGGCTCTTTCAGGCCATAGATTTTGCGGAATGAGATACGATGATGAAGGTGAAAATATTTCGGCAAAGAATAAAACTTATTGCGAATTAACAGTCCAATATTGGGTCTGGAAAAACGTGGACGCCGAGTACTATGGCTTTTTTCACTATCGGCGATACCTTTCTTTTCAGAAAGAATATCCGGTAGATAAGGCAGGGAGGATTGAAGCCGGTTATCAACGGCCTTATCATGAATTCGCAGATATCATAAATTGGGCGTCTGGTCAAGACGATATGTCGGAAAATATTTCTGCTGTAGTAAAAAAGTATGATGTTGTATCACTGATACGTGAACAGTCGAATTTTACAGCTTATGAACAATACTGTCAATACCATTTCCAAAAAGATTTGGATTTGATGATTCAGATATTAAAAGAATTGCGTCCGGATTATAAAGAAGCAGCAGATTCTTATATGTACTCAAAAGAACTCTACTTTATGAATATGTACATCATGAAAAGAGATTACTTCAGGGCATATATGGAATGGCTATTCCCACTGCTTGAGGAATATGAACATCGGGTAGATTTTAATGAATATAGTGAGTCGGAGCAAAGGGCTACTGCTTATCTGGCTGAACGGCTTTTTGGGATATATTATACGGAGTTAAAAAGATGCGGAAATGGGAACTTTTGTGAACTTCCATATATTATCTTCGGAACTACGTCCCCCAAGAATGTATTAAAACCAGTATTTCATGAAAATCAGATTCCGGTAGTAATGGCAGCAGACAGGAAGTTCATTCCATATTTATCGGTTATGATACGTTCTTTGATTGACACTTTTTCGTTTGAAAACAATCTGGATATCATTATCCTGCACCGTAATGTGGATGGCGAGTTACAGAACATAGTAAAACAAATGAGTGGCAAAAAACGTAATATTTCAATCCGTTTTTGTGACTGTTCTAACCAGGTACATCAAATACCATTTCGTGTCCATCATCATTTTTCCGTTGAAACATTTTACCGGTATTTCATTCTGGATTTATTGGAAGGATATGATAAAGTCCTTTATTTGGACGCAGACATGGTGGTTTGTCATGATGTGGCGGAACTCTATAAAGAAAATGTGGATGAATATTATTTGGCTGCTGTAAAAGATATGGATGTAATAGGAACTTATAAGACAGATAGGGGGCAGAAAAAATATCTGGATTCTATATTAAAGCTAGAACATCCACTGGAGTATTTCCAGGCAGGTGTCCTGCTATTAAATTTGAAAAAAATGAAAAATGAGTTAAGCAGCTTGGAAATGGTGAAACTCACCTTGGCCCGTGACTGGCGGATGGTAGATCAGGATGTCCTTAATATTCTGTGTCAGGGAAAAGTGAAGTTCCTGCCACAAAAATGGAACGTATTGGTGAACTGGAAGCATTGCGGACACAGTCGGATGGAACAGATGAGAAACACGCCCTATGTATTGTGGCAGGAATATGGTACAGCACGGATGGCGCCAGCTATCATACATTATGCAGGAGGATGGAAACCCTGGAATACACCGCTTTGTGATTTCGGAGCAGAATTCTGGGAATATGCCAGGAGAACACCATTTTATGAAATGATTTTGTGTGATAATGCATCAAATCTGGCATACAGAAATGTTGTTCAGGCAGTGACTGGAAAGAGGATATTCCGTCTTAAACCAACCAGAATTGAAATTGCAGTGGATATGAAAAAAATAAATGCCATACTACCAGCCGGTTCACGCCGGCGGATAGCTGTAAGAACTATTTTCAAAAAATGGTTATAGGCATGAAGTAGGGTAACTATATATCAGGAGGAGACAAATATGATTTTAGTAATTGGTGGCGCTGGATATATCGGAAGTCACACTAATAAAGAAATGAGCCGCAGAGGGATCCCCACGGTGATATACGATAATCTGGTCTATGGGCACCGTGAAAGTGTAAAATGGGGAATATTTGAGGAAGGAGATGTAGCAGATGGGAACCGGTTGGATGAGATATTTGACAAGTATCCTATCGAGTCAGTTGTTCATTTTGCCGCATATGCCTATGTTGGTGAGTCCGTGAATAAGCCGTCAAAATACTATAATAACAATGTATGTAATACAATCAAACTTCTAGATAAGATGCGGAATCATGGGGTACACAACATCGTTTTTTCATCTACCTGCGCAACTTACGGAAAACCAAAACAAATGCCAATTACGGAGGATATGCCACAGAATCCGATTAATCCTTACGGGGCTTCTAAGCTTATGGTGGAACACATTATGGAGGATTACCATAAAGCTTATGGCCTGAATTACTGTTGTCTCCGTTACTTTAATGCAGCCGGAGCCGACCCGGAAGGGGAAATTGGTGAAAGCCACAGTCCGGAAACGCATCTGATTCCCTTAATCTTGGATGCAGCCAGCGGTTGCAGGGAATCTATCAGTATATTTGGAACGGATTATCCTACGGCAGATGGGACCTGTATTCGGGATTATATTCATGTTACTGATTTGGCGGATGCCCATATCAGGGCCCTGAAGTATCTGCAAAATGGAGGTGAAAGTGGCTGCTTTAACCTGGGTAACGGAAAAGGGGAATCAGTACGACATGTAATTGATGTGGTCAAAGAGGTAACAGGAAAAGATTTTATAGTAAAGGAAGAAAAACGAAGGGCGGGGGACCCTCCAATATTAATCGGAAGTGCAAAAAAAGCAAAAGCGGTATTGGGATGGAGCCCTGTATACGGAGATATAAAGACAATTGTGGAACATGCCTGGAAGTGGCATGAGGATAAAAAATACTAATATGAGGAATCGGAATGATGATTAAAGAAAATGTTAATGAGGATGAACCGAAAATAAAGATTTATGTATCATGTCATAAGGAATGTTATATACCTAAAATGGATTTTTTATATCCAATCCAAGTAGGAACTGCTTTAGCCAAGGAAGAGATACCAGGAATATTGCATGACAATACGGGGGAAAATATTTCAGCGAGTAATAAGCGTTATTGTGAATTGACCGCACAATATTGGGCATGGAAAAATGATTATGATTCTGACTATTATGGATTTATGCATTATAGAAGATATTTCTCCTTTAATTCGATTCATTTAGAAGAAGATTGCTATGGAAATATAGTAATGGATGGTATATCTCAGGTTAATTTAGAACGTCTTTGTTATAACAAGCAAGTGATAACAGATTTAGTAAAGCAGAATGACATAATCACGGTTACACCGACCAATTTAAAAGATATTGGAAAAACAGTATATGGACATTATAAAAATTTTTCGCATGATCATCGAATAGAAGATTATGAATTAGCTGTAAAAATCATAAACAGGGATTATCCCGAATTAAAAGATGCTGTTACTGAGTATTCTAATTCTTCGTGGGCATATTTCTGTAATATGTACATCATAAAACGGAATTTGTTCAATCAATATAATCAATGGTTATTTGAAGTTTTACGTAAACATGGCGAAGAAAGAAGCTATGATGATTATTCATATGAGGAAAATAGAATTAGTGCGTTTTTAGCAGAAAGACTATGGGGCATATATTATACCTATTTAAAGAAAAATCCGGCTATAAAGACGGTAGAATTGCAAAGGACTTTATTTGCTGATACCGAAGTAAATCATACGCTATCTCCAGCTTTTTCTATAGCTAATGTACCAGTGGTTTTTTCGGCGAATCAAGATTATTTACCCTATGTATCTGTCACTATATGCTCTCTCATAGTCAATTCTTCAAAAGATTATAACTATGATGTTGTAATCTTACATTCAAAAATAGAACAGATGGCTATTGATGCATTTATAGAACAGTTTGCTAACTATAAAAATTTAAAAATTCGTTTTTTTGATGTTACTAAAATAATTAAAGATATTGACTTTAAAGTAAATAGTCATTTTTCTAAGGAAAATTATTTCCGTTTGTTAATCCAATTTATAATGAAAGAGTATAAAACCGTTATATATTTGGACTCGGACTTGATTGTACTCCATGATTTATCTGAGTTATTTAATATAGAGATGGGGGAAAAACTTGTTTGCGCGGTAAAAGACGTTGATTGGATTGCTGCATATAATTCCTACGATCCAAATCGTCAAAAATATGCAAAAGATATCTTAAATTTAACATCTCCTTATGAATATTTTAATTCTGGAGTGCTTGTTTATAATGTTGAGCAATTTAAAAAAGAAATTTCATTTCACAAGCTCACTAATATGTTTAATGCAAATAATTGGATGTTCGTTGATCAGGATATTTTAAATATAATATGTGAAGGAAAAGTACAATTTCTGGATATGAAGTGGAATGTTTTAACTGATTATAGAGAAAAAGGATATTCAAGAATGCAGGCGGCTAAAGTAATTCCTTATAAATTATATGATGAGTATTTATTGGCGTATAAAAATCCCTTCATTATTCATTTTGCAGGATGTAAAAAACCTTGGGATTTTCCAGAAAGTGATAAGGCTAATTTGTTTTGGATTTATGCCAGACAGAATGAATACTACGAACAAATTTTAAAACGTTTATGTAAAAAAGTAGTTAATACTGAAACACTACACATCCACTTAAATAGTAATCCAGAGGCTTCACATACAGAGCAGATGGCTTATCATGATGTAAAAATCGAAACTTTAAATGAACCTATTTATACAGATGGAGTGATGGTTAAAGCTATAAACAAATTTAATAAAAAATATCCTATTGGATCAAAAAGGCGAGATTGGCTTCGACGGGTTATTAAAATTTTTTGTTAAAAATATATAAAGGGAAGCTAAGGAATGAAAAAATTGATAAAAGGAATTACACGCTATGAGTTAAAAGGTATTGAGTCTGTTATTTACATTGGAAACATTCCAATAAAATTTAAGAGAAAAAACGTAATTCTTCACGCACTTGATTCTTTGAAAATGAAATCCATTCATCTAGAAAAAGAAAACGAAATAAATCGAAAATTATTAGAAGAGAAAGAAAATCACAGCAAGATGCAAGAAGAAAAAGTACAAATACAGGAGAAGAAGATTGAGCATTTACAAAGAATTACTCTTTTACAGGAAAAGGAATTAAACAACAATAAAATAGAACTCGAACAATATCATACTGAGAGATTGCGTTATGAAGAAGCTCTTTGGTGTACCGGATGGATTGAACATTGGAAAAAGTATTTTATAGAGAACTATAGGAATATTGAAGAAAAAACCAAAGCCATAAAGGTTGGAATTGATGAGGAGAGCATTAAAATAATAGACTTATTTTTAGAAAGAAATTTTTATATGATGCCGATTCAGAAATATGCTGATTATTTTCTCTATGACAGAAATAAAATTTTTTATGATTGGGAATTATATGGAATGGCAGAAGGGATGGATGAAATAAACATTCGGCAGAAATATAGACTGGATTCAGAAATCTATTTGGAGACGCCGGTTTTTAAATTTCATTGTGGTGTTCTATTGCTTCCACCAGAGGTACAAAATCATATTAAAGACAAGGACATAATTGATGGCGGAGCTTTTTGGGGAGACAGCGCTTTGGTTTTACAGGAATACTCTCCCAAAAGTATCCATGCATTCGAACCAATGCCAACTAATTTTAAGCAGTTGTGTGAATTGAAAACTAGAAATGGATTAGACATATTGCATCCGGTACCGGCTGGTTTAGGAGACAGATGCAATGAAAAGCCCATTTATTATCATGAGATGTTAAGCGGGGCAAGTATAGTTAATTATAAGGCCATTATGAATGAGAGGCCTGAAACCTATTCGGATAATATAGATATAGTAACCATTGATTCTTATACATCGTCACATGATTTAAACGTAGGATTGATTAAGCTGGATATTGAAGGCAGTGAGCTTGAAGCCATAAAAGGTGCAATAGAAACAATATGCAAATATAAACCGATACTTTTAATATCTGTTTATCATCTTCCAAAAGATTTTTTTGAAATAAAACCACTGTTAGAAAGCCTAAATCTTGGATATCAGTTTATGTTTCGAAAACTTGTCTACCATGATCCAATGACGGAAGTTTCTTTAATTGCATACGTACCATAGTAAAGGTGAAAATGAAAGCAGGAGGTAATATGAAACAGGCACTCATCATCGGAGCTGGCATCAGCGGCGCCGTATCCGGCAGAATCCTGGCGGAAAGTGGATTTCACGTAACAATACTTGAAAAAAGGAACCACATTGGAGGAAACATTTACGATTATTATGAGGAGGATATTTTAGTACATAAATACGGCCCCCATCTGTTTCACACTAATCTTTCAGAGGTGGCTGACTTCCTTAAACGTTTCTCCGGCTTTTTTCCTTACCAACACCGGGTTCTTGGGGAAATCAATGAACGATTGGTTCCAATTCCTTTCAATTTTAGAAGTATTGATTTACTGTACCCTGATTCAGCAGCAGAACATCTGAAAGCGGTGTTGGAAAAAGCATATCCAGACGGCCAAAGTGTGCCTGTCATGGAACTTCGCCTCCACCCGGATTCGGAGGTACGGAATCTAGCAGAATTTGTTTTTCAGAATGTGTTTTACGGTTATACGAAAAAGCAGTGGGGAAAGCCCCCGGAGGAAATGTCTTCATCTGTTATGGGACGTGTTCCAGTAAGGATGTCCTATGATGACCGTTACTTTACAGATGAAATTCAGATGATGCCGGACAAAGGATATACAGTCATGATTCAGGAGATGCTTTCACATCGTGAAATTGCACTTCGCTTGAACTGTGACGCCTTGGAGCATATCCGCGTGAAAGCTGATGGGGTTTATTTGGATGGTGAGCAATACCCAGGAGAGGTAATTTATACAGGTTGTATAGATGAATTAATGAATCATAAATATGGAAGGCTTCCCTACCGCTCCCTTAAATTTTCGCTGGAAAAGCATAACCTTACACAATGTCAGCCGGTTGTTCAGGTTAACTATCCCAACCGCTTCTCCTATACACGAACCAGCGAATTTAAGCTAATCCAAGCTAATCCTGTATCGGATAAAACGATTCTTGCCTATGAATATCCGATTCCATGCGGGGAAGGGGATATACCATATTATCCGATTGATTCTGAAGAAAATGAAATGTTGTATCAGAAATATAAAAAGGAGCTCTCTGCCATCCCCAGGCTTCATTTATTAGGACGTCTGGCAGAATACCGCTATTATAACATGGACATTACGATTTCGCAGGCATTGAAACTGGCAGATAGAATACGAATGGAAGCAAAAAGACAAAATTAATTATAATTTACATAAAGCAGGAGGTTAAGATGAAAATAGCAATTGTAGGAACTGGATACGTAGGACTTGTTTCGGGCGCGTGTTTCTCAGATATGGGAAATGACGTAATCTGTGTGGATGTGGATAACACAAAAGTAAAACATCTTCAGGAAGGGAAAATACCAATTTATGAACCAGGACTGGATGAAATTGTCCTGCGTAACACAGAGGCAAAGCGGCTTCAATTTACAACCAGTATTGAAGATGCATTAAAAATCTCCGACATCTGCTTCATTGCAGTAGGGACGCCCATGGGTGAGGATGGCAGCGCGGACCTTCATTACGTACTTGGTGTGGCAATGGATATAGGCCGATATATGAATCATCATATGTATATCATAGACAAATCCACTGTACCAGTTGGCACAGCGGGGAAGGTAAGGGAAGCAATTCAGCGGGAACTGGACGCCCGGGGAAGCTCGCTTGAATTTGATGTGATATCAAATCCCGAATTTTTAAAAGAAGGTACTGCTGTACATGACTGCATGATGCCTGACCGGATAGTGGTCGGAACAGATACAAAACGGGCGGAAAAGAAAATGCGTGAACTTTATACCCCCTTTGTCAGGACAACAGAAGCCCTTATTTTTATGGATATTGCCTCAGCAGAAATGACAAAATACACAGCTAATTCCATGCTTGCAACTAAAATCAGTTTTATGAATGAGATTTCTAATATATGTGAGCTGGTGGGGGCTGATGTTAATAAGGTGCGTATCGGCATTGGCTCTGACCACCGCATTGGATATCAATTCATCTATCCCGGATGCGGATATGGCGGAAGCTGTTTCCCTAAGGATGTTCAGGCATTAATCAAGACCAGCGTCAACAATGGATACATACCTAAAATCCTGCAGGCGGTAGAGGATGTAAACCAGACACAGAAGTCAGTGATTCCAGCTAAAGTGGCCAGACGATATGGAGAGGATTTAAGCGGGCTTACCTTTGCAGCATGGGGACTGGCCTTTAAACCTGATACAGACGATATGCGTCAGAGTGCGGCTATTGTTATTATTGAAGAACTGACCAAAAGAGGCGCCAGAATCAATGCCTATGATCCCAAAGCAATCAATGAGGCCAAACACTGTTACCTTAAGGGCAATCAAAATGTAACCTACTTTGATGGAAAGTATGATGCCTTAACCGGATGCGATGCTATGATATTAATTACCGAATGGAAAGAATTCAGAAGTCCTAATTTTGAGCTGATGAAGGAATTAATGAAAGCTCCTGTGATTTTTGATGGAAGAAACCAATATGACGCCGATGAAATGCTTGAGAACGGATTTGAGTATTATCAGATTGGTGTTGGTCAAAATAGCGTGGAATGGCCAAGATAAGTAATAATAACTGAATGGAGAAAATAAATGAAGAAAATACTTGTGACAGGAGGAGCCGGCTTTCTCGGCTCCAACCTGTGTAAGAAACTGCTGGATGAAGGAAATGAAGTTATCGCGCTTGACAACTTGTATACAGGGCGTATGGAAAATATACAGCCATTTCTGAAAAATCCTGCATTTCAGTTCATAGAGCATGATATCATAAATCCTTTAAAAATTGATGTTCCAATAGATGAAATTTATAATGCAGCATGTCCGGCAAGCCCGCCTCATTATCAAAAGTCCCCGACATTTACAACAAAAACGTGTGTGCTGGGGATGCTGAATATGTTGGAACTCGCCACAAAGCTTCAGGCAAAAATACTTCAGTTTTCTACCAGTGAGGTATATGGTGACCCACAGATACACCCACAGCCCGAGTCCTATAGAGGAAGTGTTAACCCGATAGGAATCCGTTCCTGTTATGATGAAGGGAAGAGGTGCGCTGAAGCACTTTGCTTTGATTACAATCGGGAATTCGGGACCCGTATAAAGGTAATCCGTATATTTAATACATATGGACCTAATATGGATCCAGCGGATGGGCGGGTAGTATCTAATATGATAATACAAGCACTGCAAAATAAAGATATAACAATTTATGGAGATGGAACCCAGACACGTAGTTTCTGCTATGTAGATGATTTAATCAGTGGAATTATGCGGATGATGCAAAGCCGAGAGGATTTTAAAGGGCCGGTAAACTTGGGGAATCCCAATGAATTTACAATTTTAGAACTTGCTGAAAAAATCATTAAGCTTACGGGTTCCCATTCCAAATTACAATTTAATCCTCTTCCCTCGGATGACCCAATGCAGCGAAAGCCTGTCATTGAAACAGCGTCAAAGGAACTAGGATGGAAACCGGAAATTCTTTTGGACGAAGGCTTAATTCCAACAATACGATATTTTGACCAACAATTAGAAAAATGATATCACAAGTCCTATTTTTTTTCTTTCTTTTATTAAAACAGTTTTACTTTTTTCCCTCCGGATCAGTTGGTTTTGCTGATATCTGCCTGACTTTGTGCTTTTTAACTTTAATATATGAAGCACTGAAACATAAAGGCTGGCAGACAACACCAACTGTGTTTTCCGGTAAAGATAAGATTATTTATCAGGACGGTAATCTATACCTTTTTCTTTTTTGTGTTGTGATAATAAACGCTGCCTATACCCTGACTCAGAAAAATAATGATTTTATTAAATATTCTTTGTTCTGGCTGTATAATGGGATGGCAGTCTGGTGCTTTGCAAAATTGGGACAGAAAAAAGGATTTGAACAATGTCTAAGTAGAGGATGCAGACTTAACATACTTATCCAAACAGTTATTTTGATTTCCGGACGGGGAAGGTTATTCTATGAATCCTGGGGCGGAATCCGTTATATGGGAACCTTTAACGATCCAAACCAATTAGCATTTTATATATTTCTAATGATTTTATTATTATATCTTTGTAGAGAAACAAAGAGTAATGCAGACTGGATTTTTTACATATTAGCCTTTATTATAATCAGCGTTTCCAAATCAACAGGTGTCTTTCTGGGAACCATTATATTTATAGCAGGAATTGGAATAGAAACAACCTGCCAATTATACTCTGGCTGTAAATCACGAAAAATGCTGTATGGGTTATGCTGGTTTGGCCTTGCATTCATTTGTGCCGCTGCCTGCCTGATAGTGATGCCAAAAAATGGTTTCTCAGTACAGGCAGGGCAATTCACATTGCTGCAGAGAGTACAGGAAAAATTGTGGAAAATAAAGGAAAACGGAGCCATAGAACTGGTTTATGACAGGGGATGGGAAAAACTATTCCTCTATCCCAGATATGTGTTATATGGCGCGGGAGAAGGTGGATTTGAGCGTTTTGCCATGGCGAGGTACATTAATGAAATACATTCAAGCTTGCTGAGTGTATTATTCTGTTATGGTATTATTCCCACAGTTCTACTCCTCCTATGGGTAAAACGACAGATATTACAGACTGAACGCTGGATGCTGGCGGCGATACTGGCGCTTTTTGCAGAAAGCCTTTTCCTGGTCAATTATCGTCAGCCTTTGTTTTGGCTGGTGATAATGTTTGGGCGGATTTGTAGGGAGAAAGCGATATTTGCGGGGACAAAAACTAACTCCTTTTTCCCATAAAATCCCAGTAAAACCAGGTTCTACGCTGGGGAATTATGTATTTGTTACTCAGTACCTGTACATTAAGATAATCAATCCGTTTTTCCAGCTCCCACAATTGAATATCTCGCCCCTGTAATCCACCGCATTTTCCGTTCTTTGTAAGTACAAGTATAGCACAAAAGGATTTTTACAGCATTACCAATTCCAAAAGATACTGAAAGTTTGACGTTTCCAGACTGAAAATTTCGGTCCATCGGTCTGTTGGTTTCGCCTTGCTGGTCTAAACATGTATTTTGTGCTAAAATCTTTCTTGTACTGGAAATACAAGAAAGGAACATTTTATCATGCAAAACTGAACTACAATTCTTGGCATTATCGATATGCGCCAGCGGAGCATTTCGTATAATGACTGTTGCAATCGGTATCATGTCGGCCACAGCACGGTGAAACTTATTATCTCCCGCTTTAGTGAGATTGGAAAGAATCTTACCGCATTACGCCAAATAGCCCCTGAAGATGTGGAAACATCCTTCTATCCGCCAGAAAACATCCGTAGAAAAGAAGACTTCCGCCATATCGGACTATGTGGCTATTCACGATTTGTATTATGCGGGAGGGAAGTAAATCTAACCTATATTTCGTATAGCTGAAATACAAGCAGGAGCATCCATTCGGTTATCAGTTCACACAGTCTTGTTATTATTGCAACGTATATATTAATCACAGCTTTGATAAACTACGGATGGCTGTTGATGGGATTCACGGAGAAAAGGTCTATATCGACTGGGCAGGTAACCAACCAGAGCTTCTTATTGACAGCATTACAGGTGAAATCAAATAGGTCCACTTTTTTGTTACAGCGGTTAGTGTTAGTAACCTGGTCTATGCAGAGGCTTTTGCGGATGAAAAACCACTCCGTTTCTGTGAGGGCACTACTTTTTTGGTTCTGCTTCTGTTCTTTAGTAGAGGCTTCTCTTATTTCCAGCAAGTATTTAAATTCTGATATGATTGTACTTAATTATTCTTTCTCATACTACGCAACCATTTAATTATATATTCTAAAATAATAGCATAGAAAATAGTAAATACGATATATAATGCAAATTTATAACGATATTGACTCATATAATATCTAACCATATAACCAACAGTGTAATGGCAAATATACAGGGCATTAAT
>SKEY01001242.1_pt1 | contig 34355 bp, 29 predicted proteins | sample 4843871 | NCBI WGS metagenome assembly SKEY01 (sample SAMN11008797, study PRJNA524170) | human gut metagenome | biome: Human fecal sample; material: Feces; isolation source: fecal sample from pouch patient p36 | host: Homo sapiens | place: Israel: Tel-Aviv | collected 2016-12-04 | reverse complement strand
ATTTCATACAATGTTCTTACTAAAAAAAGTCCTAAATCACCAGCTCCAAAAACACAAAATTTTTTTTCTTTGTTTAAAGAAATCTTTCTTATTAATTTATAAAAATAATCTCCATTTCTTCTATTCACATTTTTTATAATTTTTTCTATTTCAATCTTGTATTTATCCATTATTACACCTCCGAAATATACAAATAAACACGTTTTTTCAGTAGAAGTTTTAACTTTAACTGAAATCAGAGCAGTAATTTTCAAGCATCTTATTCTCTCCAAAAAAGATGGACTAGAGAATTACCTTTAGTCATCGAATAAAACCAAACTACCTTAAGCTTAATGTATAAATCTAAGTTAGATTACCACCAGTTGGTCTTAGCCTTGTAAGGGCTGGGTATCGCAACCAAATACTACCTATTGACTCTAAAGAGGCTTGATTGTTTCTTTTTAATATTCTACCTCTTGTTCCTGTATATATCCTTTTATTGCATTTTCTGTGATATTCCCTACAGTTACGACATAATAGCCTCGTGCCCAAAACGCTCTATTCCAGTGCACCCTTGGTTTAGATACAGATCATATATCATTAATGCTCTTATATCCCATAAACTCGCACACTCAAATCCGGAGGGATACTCGCACATAAATATATGGTCTGCACATACTGATCCTACTACTATTTCTACATACTTGTATTTACATAACTTTTTCAAAATTTCTCTCATATCCGCTTTTATTTTCCTACACAAGACTTGTTTCCTATACTTCAGTATAAAAACTATGTGATATTAGCATTTTCATTTTGTATGTGATAAGCTTAAACTCTCCATTTGGGTACCTCCTATGCTAGTGATATTGGCTTGCGGCACCTTTATCATTCTATCATAGGAGTTTTTAATTCACCCAACTTAGCACTTCTGCTTACTCTGTTCTCCTCAGCATAGCTGGGGAATTAAGATTAGCTTTTAAACTAAGCCTTTATATTTTTAGGATCTTATTTATTAGAATTTCATGAATTAAAAATATATTTATACTTCATATAAAGTAAATATTTTATTTGGCAACCCTTTTTCTTTAATGTAATTTTGTATATCTCTTTGAGCATTTTTTGATGATATTAAAATGGGGTAATCAGGATATTTCTCCAACTCTAACGGAGAAATAATCGTTTTTCCTGATAAATTTTTATTATGATAATTTTGATTTGAATCAACAAAAACTACAATATTATCCATTTTTAAATTTGCCATAGAAAATAAAGTTGCAGTATGCGTTCCAACTCCCCATAATATAAATTTATAATCAATATTCTTTATCTTATCCTTTAAATTTTTCAATAGTAGAGAACTATCATATATGTACTTATTTAAAGTATTACGTGAATATCTATCTAAAACAATACTCTGTTGAGTTATCTTTTTATTACTTTTCCAACAACTAAAAATTTCTTTACATTCATGGGTTTCATCTAAAACAATTTTAGAAAACCCATTCTTACTCAAACAATTTTTTAATGAAATCTTACTAAAAAAATTAATATGCTCAACGCTAAATTCTTGATATAAGTCATCTGAGAAATCTGCTATATTAGGCACTCCAATATATAATATTCCATTATCATTAAGCATTTTTTTACAATATTTAATTGCTCCATCAACATCTACAATATGTTCTAAAACAGCTTCCAATAAAATTACATCGTATTTTTCTTCAAATTCATCGCCTATTTCTCCACTCATAATATCAATATCTAAAAATTTCAAAGCAAAATTTCTACAATGTTCAGATGGATCTAATCCTTTGAGATTACAATACCCCACTTGCTTAAGTTTATATAATAAAATGCCTGAGCCACATCCAATATCTAAAATTTTAGCCTCCGTGGGAACGTTCATTTTTAAAAATAAATTCTTTATAACTTCATAATTTTTCTGTTTGCTCAACAATTCTAATTTTTCTAAACTAATAATTTCATATTTAGACATTTCTTCATAATATTCATTCAAATTAGAATTAGAAATAAAATCTGCATACGCCATTCCACAGATATTACACAGGCAAACATTATATCTTTCAAACGGAACAATCTCTATTAAACTTGAAAAATCCCTATGGAAAATCACATCATAATCTTTTTCGCCACAAACAGGGCAACATCTTACATGACTATGCATCTAAAAAAGCCTCCTATATCATATTTCCTTTCAATTCATCTTCAGGCAAATATGGCCACATATCTTCTAGTGGCTTAGATACCATATTCCCATTTGGCAATTTCATCGCTTTTACACGTGGCATTACCACTTGCTCTTGGGATATTTTTACTTCACAAAGTGCAGGACCATCCGTAGTTAAGACCTTATGAATTATCTCATGAATTGCTTCACTCTTATCTAATGCGAACGTCTTAAATCCGTAAGCCTGTGCTACTTTTGTTATATTTGGCAAACAAAGTTTTGTTTCAGCATTACTTGCAACATAGTTACCATCAAAGAAGTTCCGTTGTGTTCCCATAATGCTGGCATAGCCACTATTATTCCAAATAAAAATCTTAATCGGTAGCTTATGCTGGACAATTGTCGATAATTCTTGAATGTTTAATTGAAATGCTCCATCACCATTAATTAGAATTGTCCTTTTTCTATCATTGGCGATACAAGCGCCTAGCGCATATGGCACCCCAAATCCCATGGAACCTAAGCCTGCCGCATTTTTTATGCTCTGCCCCTGTTTTACTTTTAATGCCTGATACGTGATTTCGCCGGCTCCGCCCGAACTTTCCGGTACAATCACATCATCTTTACTTAATTGATTACAAAGTGCATCAACAAAGGCATAGGCATTTACATAATCTTTATCTTCATAATATTCTGGTCTGACAACCGGATATTTTTCTTTCATTTTATTGCAATACTTCAACCATTCACCCAGTGCTTTTTTATCGGTATGAATCGTTTGTTTGTTGATTGTTTTTAAAGCACTTTTTACATCCGCTACTAACTTAACTTCAAACTCCATTTGTAGTTTATTAATTTCATGTTCGTCAATATCAATCATAATTTTTTTGGCTCTTGGAGCAAAATTTTCATGATTAAATGCAGTCAAACTACAGTCAAGGCGACTGCCTAAAATAATTAACAAATCAGAATTTTGCAAAATAAAATTCGCATAACGATGACCCATTCCACCAGGGCAACCAAAATAATTAGACTCATCATAGCCAAACATGTCAATTGTTTTCCATGTAAGTAAAAATGGGATTTGCGCTTTATGGATGAATTGCTTGAGTTCATTAGTAGCTCCAGCAAGTTTAACACCATTTCCAACTAAAACTAAGGGTCGTTTTGCAGCCTTTATAAGGCTGGTTATTTTACTGATATCAGCTGCTTCAATAACACCCATATTAGTGTCCTCTGAAATAAAAGCAGCCAACGATTCAACATTTATTTCTGCAGCTTGGACATCTAGGGGAATATCTAACCAAACTGGTCCTTTTCTACCTGTCATTGCTAAATGATATGCTTTTTCCATTTCATAACGAATTTGTTTAGGCTCAGTAATCGTCTTTGCATATTTTGTTAATGATTCTACTACAGGTACAATATTAACTTCCTGAGGCCCCATTTGCCGAACACCGCTATTCCCCATCAAATCGCTACGTTTTACCTGACCTGAGATAAATAAAACCGGAGTAGAATCAATCCATGCCGCAGTAAGCCCTGTAATCGCATTTGTTCCCCCCGGTCCGGTAGTAACAAGTACGGCACCTAGCTCATTTTTGTGTTGAGCATAGCTTTCTGCCGCAATTGCTGCTGCCTGCTCATGCAGACAGCAAATATATTCTATTTTCTTGTTTTTTCCCAAAGAATCCACCAAATGCATACAACCACCACCTGGCAGCATGAATACATTTTTCACATTCTTCTCAGCTAAAAACTCCATTACATAATCTGATAATTTCATTCTACCTAATCCTTTCGGTATCCATCTTCCATGATATTTTCCACAAGCTCTAATAAAACTCCGTTTCCACCGACTTTTTCTGTCACAAAATCAGCCGCTTGTAAAGCTTTTTTTGAAGCATCTGCCGGGGCAATCCCCAGTCCCACATAAGCAATTGCTGGTGCATCACGGTCCGAATCGCCGATATAACACACGATTTCTTTATCTATATTCAGCTCACTTATCAGTGTTTTTACCGCACTCAACTTATCTTTTGCACCAAAGATCGCTCGCTTTACATTAAATCTTTTCGCAATACTTTCTGCCATTTTTGTATCTTCACCAGTAATGAAGAAAAACTCCAGTCCCTGCTTTCTTCCAATACCAATCGCATCTAAATCCCGATAGCAAATCTGTTTGCGTTCATTCCCATCTATGTCAATGCTGACTTTTCCATCTGTAACAACACCATCAATGTCAGCAAAAATATATTGTATTTTATTCACATTCATTAACCCCGTAATTTTTTTCGTACAACCATTTCTTTTTCACTTAAAGTTTTTTCACCAGTTCCCAAAGCACGTTCCATTAAGCGAATATTCTTCACCAATTCAACTAATTCATTTGGTTCCGTAGATGCTTTTTGGTCAGAGCCATATATGCTTCTATCTAAGGTAATATGACGTTCAATAGAAGTTGCGCCCATTGCTACCGCACCTAATGTTGCTACATATCCAACCTCATGACTGCTAAATCCGATATTACATTGATAACGTTTTTGCATTTCTGGAATTAATCTTAAATTTGCATCTTCCGGCTCCATTGGATAGGTACTATTACAATGCATAATCTCAAAAGGGCAATCATATTTTCTAAATAAATCTACGACTGCATCCACTTCTTCATACGTACTCATCCCTGTGGAAATATAGGTAAATCGTTTTTCTTTTGCAATTTCGGTTAAAAGCTCTACATTACCAAGCATCGCCGAAGCAACTTTATTATAGTTTAAATTAAACTGCTGTAAAAATTTTTGCGCATCCACATCCCAGGAAGATGCCATCCAATCAATATGTTTTTCTTTGCAATACCGATCAATTTCCTGATAGTCTGTGATAGATAATTCCAACCCTTCCTTTTGTTCCCGTTGCGTTGTTCCCCACGGACTTTCTCTAGGCTCTGCTAAATAAGCAGCTGTATATACTTTGTCTATTGTTCGTTTCTGAAACTTTACGATATCACACCCGGCATTTGCTGCAATATCGATTAATTCTTTGACTATTTTCATATCACCATTATGATTAATTCCTATTTCTGCTATCACTATCGTTTTCATTCTTCCACTCCTGTTATCTTGACTTTATTAAAATTTAATTATTAAAAAATCTTTTTTCTATTGCTATGCACAAAGCATGATATATCGGTAAATGTAACTCCTGAATCTTATATGTCATATTTTCTGGTACACATAACTTCGCATCAGCTAACGTTTTTAAAGTACCGCCATTGTTGCCCGTAAAAACAATACATGGAAGCTGTAATGCTTTCGCAGTTTTTGCCGCCTGTACTACGTTAAGCGAATTACCTGATGTACTAAACCCAATAAAAACATCATTCGGTTTTGCATAACCAAACACCTGTTGCGCAAAGACCATATCAGCCCCATTATCATTGCTAATTGCAGTCATTAGTTCACATTGTGCAGATAATGAAATCGCAGGAAGACCATATTGTAATCGCTGCGCAATTGAATAATCCGCCACAGAAAAATTATTGACATCCGTCTTTTGCAATTTTCTTGGCAATAAGAACCCTTTCATTAACTCCGCTGTCATATGCCCGGCGTCCGCTGCACTACCTCCATTGCCACAAATCAATACCTTTCCACCATTTTCATAACAATAACAAAGGGTGTCATAGGCTTTATAAATCTCTTCTTCTAGCTCTTGTAACATCGGATAACGTTTAAATAAATCCATAAAAATAGAATTTGCCACGACCTTAACCACCTTATCATTCATCCTACTATTTCAATATATCGTAAATTCCGTCAAAAAACTTAAACTTAGGATTCCAACCTGTCATTTTTTTTATTTTATCAATTGATGTAAATAACTCGACTCCACCACTTGTAACTGTATCATATTGAATGGTTTGTTCTGGTGCAATAATATCTCTAACCGTCTCAATAAAATAACGTAATGGCCTACTATTTCCACTTGCAACATGATAAATTCCTTGGGCAACATCCGTCTGAGCTAGCGCAATTAAAGCATCTGCAGCATCATTTCCATGCAAAAAATCCCATTGTTGCAATCCCGCTGATACTTTCGGGCTGTCGCCGGTTTTCAAGGTTTTAACCAAGTACGGAATTAACGCTTTGGGATTATCATTTTTCCCATATACACTAAAAACACGCGCCCATATCCATTCAATCCCTAATTGTTCAGATCGAAATCTAGTTAAATAACAAGCTGCCAATTTTGCTACACCATAAGCAGTGTTTGGGTTTGGTAATGTATTTTCATCCGTCTTCGTTTGATAAATTCCGTATTCAGCTTGTGAGCCCGTACAAATAAACTTTTTACAACCCAGTTTTGCCGCTACCTCTAAAGCTTCTACAGCATAATGAATATTATTAGTCTGTTCTTCAAATGCATTTCGTTCTCCGTTCCATGCTAAATGGTAAAATACATCGATAGGTTTTGGAATTAAATTCACTAACTGACTGATATCTTTCATGTCTAATTCAATGATATGGATATAAATATTTTCTTTAAATCTCTGTTTTGCTTTTTCATGTGAGCGAACAATCGCATATACTTCAATTTCTTCAAGTACCATTTGCTGGGTCAGATAACTACCTAAAAATCCATTTGCCCCTGTTACAACTACTTTTTTCATCAATTAAATCAACCTGCCATTCATGCCTTAGAAGCTTTTACCAAGTATTGATATGCCATGATTTCTTCTCGATTCACCATTGGATAACTTTTAACAATTGAATTTACAAAATCCTCATGTGATTTCCGAGCAGCATCGGATACGCCGATTCTTTTAAAGCGTTTGTCTACAATTTTATATCCAGCCCCCTGAAACATATCTATGATCGTTTGCCATGTAAAGAATCTCAAGTGTGTCTTATCTAAAATTCCTGCTTCTTGATATTGCCATCTTCCATTCAATAAATCATGAAGAATAGAATAATGTGCAATGTTTGGAATACTTGCAAGAAAATATCCATCATCTTTTAAATAGCACTTCATCTTTTCAAGTACTTGCCATGGATTTTGTAAATGCTCTAATACATCACCGAAAATAATATAATCGAAATAATTTTCTGGGAATTTCAACTCCATTGTCTCAATATTCTCCGCTAAAACAGGCATCAATTTCTCTGCAATTTTTGCGCTGCCTTGGCATAACTCAACCCCATAGATTTCAGCTTGTGGATTCATATAACGAATACGCAATAAAGTTGTCCCGCAACCACATCCAACTTCTAAAATGCGACATGGTTTATTTTCTTTGTCCATAAGTTCTATCAAGTCAGTTCTTATTCCCGCAGAATAGCCTGCATTAAATCCCCATTTTTGAACAAACTTCTTTTCATTCCGTCTAAGTAATTCTCCATAGGCTTCATTATAGACAAACGAAGTATTCCCAAAGTGATGAATAAATGTATCATTACAGAGTAAAATTTTATACCCTGCTGTAATCATCCTAAAACAATAATCATCGTCTTCATAATTTCCTGGTGAAAATTGTTCATCTAAAAAACCAATACAATCTAAGACGCTACGTTTAAATAAAATACAAAAACCGATTAGTTTTACCTTTTCTTCCCACTGTCTTGCATTCGTATGATTATAATTTGCCGCAAACATTTGCATCTCATCTACATTTTTATATCCAACTTCTATATCTTGATAATTTACACTACAATTTGTTACCGGCCCTACTGCACCAATTTTTTCATCACTGTACAATGCTTTTTTTAAGTTAGTCAACCAATCTTTTGTTACAATTGTGTCATTATTCAACAGTAATATTTCTGTTCCTTTTGCTATTTCCATCCCTTGATTACAGCCTTTTGGAAAACCCAAATTTTCTGTATTCAATATACACCGAATATCCGGTTGTGACTTCAGCCATTCAACAGTACCATCGGTAGATGCATTATCTACTATAATTATTTCATAGCTTCCTGCTTTTGTATATGTTCTGATACTGTCAATACATAGCTTCGTATAATCAAGTTTATTATACGTTAGAATAACAATACTAGTCACACTTTTCAGGTTTGTTCCATCCTCTGCCTTCGTACCATATACGCGATGTAGCAGCATTCTATATTTTTCAGCAGACTGCATGAGTGCTTGTTCTTCACGAATATTTAATATCCACGCTTCCTGCTGTGCAGGAATCACTACTTGATAATTTTTCAATCTAAATTCATAAGATTGTGAAATATCATAAAAATTCCATTCTTTGCATACATCTTCACGCCATTCGACATCATATTGCGTTGCCATCATTGCCCCATCAATAACATCTACAATTTCATATGGCGCTTGTATGCTTCCATAATTTTTTTCTACGATAGAACCATCTGCATTTACATCATACATCCTCCCATAGGTTTCCCTTGCATGCCACCATACGCAATCTTCACCAAGATTGCGCGCACCTATAAGTCCTACAAGTCCAATATTACGATTTCCTTGGAAAAGACTAACAACCTCTTCTAACAGATGAATATTCGTAATAAATGTATTCTCTTGCAAATAAATTTTATATTTCGCATCACTGCTATGCATTGCTTCATTATACCCTGATGCCATGGAATCAGCCTCCCTAACGGCTAAACATTCCATTTCAAACCCCTCAGGAACAATTAATTTTTGTAAATAAGAAAAAGCTTCTCCATACATAGCCTCATCATTTACACATGTAATTAGCGCGATTTTTCTATCATTCATTATCGTTTCTCCTTCAGGAATCCTTTGTATTGTTTGTCCTAGTGCAGTACTTCGTCTAAAAATTTCATTTTCTATAGCTTCTGACCTCTTTTTATTCCCTTTCGATTTCTGCCGTTTCAAATCATAACCATCAGGTATAATTTCTTGAATTGAATTCTGCACTTGCTCATTGTTTAACAAATACCCTACAAGCGACATATCCATATAGATATTTTCAAGTTCTGTATCTAATGCAAAAATTGCTTGCTTATACTGCTCTAGCGCAAGATAATCTCGATATACATCATTATGATGCCAAACAATTTTCTTTTGCCTTGCTAAGCGCGCATAATATAAATATACTTTTGATGGTTTTGCATATTGCAGCGCATCCATAATAAAATACAAATCATCATAAATATCAACATCATAGATTGTGTTCACGCATGCAATCGTATCTGCCGCCTCTAATGCAGACAAATTTTGATAAAACAAGAGAAATAGCTCTTTATCGTATTTCCCTTTTTGCAGTGCATCAATAAAATAACCGATTGCCTTATCTTTGTGATTTTTCATCAACATCAATTTTCCTAGACAAATATATAAATATTTTTCATAGGAAATAAATATATCCATACTATGTGCATCCCTCGGTTTCTTCGCAAAAACCAATGCCTGATTTAAATAAAAATCCGCTTTTTCATATTTTCTGTCCTGTAAGTATATCTCCCCTTTACAATAAGTAAATGTCGGTTCTTCCGGATAAACTTCAATTGCTTCATCAATCACTGCCAAAATTTCTTCTTTCGATTTTTGCAATGCAATATATGCATCAATCATTTTTTTATAAATTTCCACATTACCACTGATTAATCTACAGCCTGATGCTAAATGTAGACGTGCATATCGAATCGTTTCCTCAAAATTGCCTAACCCATGATAACAATCACAAAAATAATGATATAAGTCTGGTTTGTCACCGTTTTTTGTAATATCATCTTGTAACAATTTTAAGTTTCTTTCCAATTTCCCTTTTAAAATACTACTTGAATAGCCTGTATGATAAATTTGTATTTCTTTTTCCATCATACAAAGATTTAAATTGCGACTATCATTTTTAAGCATTTCATGAACATTGCCATGATAACGTAAATATGGCATATTGCGAAAAATGCGCAGATTACTAAAAGTGCTGATAATTCGCCCTTTACAATCGCTATCAATATTATAAAGACGACAAACAATCGCATCTATATTTTTATTGCGATGCTGTTTCTCGATATGAATCGGTACAGTTTTCAGACAAGCCTCCGTAAAATATTCATCTGCATCAAGAAATAAAATCCAGTCACCGGTAGCCTGCGCAATTGCATAATTTTTTGCCTTAGAAAAATCATTTTCCCATAGATAATGATACACCTTATGATTTCTGTTCTTCACAATTTCTATCGTTTTATCCGTAGACCCGGTATCAACAACAATAATCTCATGAGCAATTTTTTCCATGCAATCCAACCATCTCCCGATGACTTTTTCTTCATTCTTTACAATTACACATGCAGATATTTTCATTGACTTATGTTTTCTTTTTTCTGCTATTTCTTCCTGCCAATCGCATTGCATCTTACGCACCTGACTCTTTAAATTCTGAGGGACATCAATTTGTGCATCAAATAATTGTCCACTATAATGAATTGCCCGTTTGTCATTTAGTTTTAGTAAACATTCCAATACGATTTTAGCAAATCTTGCTTGCTCCGTTTTACTTTCTATTTTTTCTACAGACTCAAATAAATATTGTAAAGCTTTCTCATATTCTTTTAAATTATATAAAACCTCACCGTAATATAGTTTAAATTGAGTATTATCGGGGAATTTCCTCACTGCTTTTTCAGCTTCCTGAAGAATGACATTTTGATTCATATTCAACTGTATCATACTATGAATCAAATACCAGTGTAACTTTTCTTCGCTACCTATGATTTGATACCCTGATTTAAAATATTTATGGATATATTCTAACGTTTTCTGATAGTCTTTCAATCCATGATAACAGTCACACAGGTATACATAATAAGGTTCTTCTCCATTTTTTACAATTTCCGCTTGCAACATTACTAAGTTCCTTTTTAATTTAGATTCGATTATAGAAGTCGAATATCCTGTATGGTAAATCTTCACTAAATTTGTCATATCCAATGCATGAATAGACTTTGTATTTATATTGTAAATTTTCTCATGCACAGCACCTACATAGCGAATTTCTTGACGATTGCGAAAAATCCTACTGAGTGGAAACTCATCTATTATTTTATTTTGCAAGTCAATATCGATATTAATTACTTTACATAACAAAGCTTCTATAGAATCATCAGCAATGACTGATAATAAATCTCTTAAATTTCCCCTCGTTTCTTCACTAAAAAACTCATCTGCATCCAGGAATAAAATCCAATCCCCACTTGCCTGTTCAATAGCGAAATTCTTTGCTGCAGCAAAATCATTTTTCCATTTGTAGTGATATACTTTCACATTACTAGCCTTAGCAATTTTAACAGTATTGTCGGTCGATCCAGTATCAACAACAATGATTTCATCTGCAATAGATTGCATATCGACTAACCATCTTTCTATTGTATTCGCTTCATTTTTTGTAATCACACATGCTGAAATCATTGTTCTGTCCCTCCTTTACAAATCCATATTAAATATTCCAACTGTTCACTCGATACTTCATCACTTTCTATTGCTTTTTTTAAATAAAAGCTCGCACGCTCTCTATCATTTAAATAGAAATAGCATATTCCTTTTTGAATGAAAACATTTTTCGTTTTAATTTTACTTAATTGCTTTAAAGCATCGTTGTACCGTAAATTTTGTTGTAAGATTTCACTAATTTCTAATTGTATATCATCATCCATCATATTCACTAATTCTAAGTAATTTCCAATAACCATATCCGTCCCATATTCTATAACACGCACTAATAAATTCTTATATAATGCATAACTGGAATGGTCAATAGGTTGATTTTCATAGTATGCAAAAATAATTTTTTGTAAGTCTTGGGGCAATTTTTCAATATTGTTTTTAATCAGTTCTTTATCATCGGCACATAATAACAATACAAAAAACAGTTGCAATTTTATACCAATACTCTGTAATATATTTTGATAAACAGCTTCATATTTACTATCTGCAAGCATTTTTTTTCGTTCTATATGGTCCTCTGACATCAATCCCCACTCTCGCATTTTTCCCGCATAATAAAAATAAACTTCATCTATTTTACATATTTCTAAGGCTTGTACAATAAAGGAAATGTCTCTTTTATCCTCTGCATAAAACTTTCTGAGTGCTTCAATACGTTCTTGAGTGGATTGCATTTGCACAGAATCATAGAAAATCATAAATAAATCTAAATTATATTTATTTTGTTCTAATGCTTTTTCCATATAAATCTCCATTTCCCGTTTCTGGTTTAATCCCTGATAAGCTTTGGTATACATTGTATAGACCGCAGCAAAATTCGCACTAAAGCTACTGAAATGAAAACCAGTATTTTGTTTTTCATCACAAGCAATCGCCATATCTAAGTCCCGAATAACTTCAGCATAGCACTTGACTTTTAAAAGCTGTTCCGCACGAAAAGCATAAAAATCAGGTAAATCCGGAAAAGAATCAATCGCTTGATTGCACACTACCAGAATTTGCTCTATCGGCATTGCTAACTTTTCTAAAGCAGCAATATAATTTTGATAGACCCGGCTCTCACCCGTTAAAGATTTTTCTCCTTTTAACAGATGTAACTTCGCATATTTAATTACGTCTACATACTTTTTCAAGATAAAGTATGCATCACATAAATAAGCATAATAACGTGGATTTTCACCATACATAGCAATATCCGCCAATAAAATTTCTAAATTTCGCTTTGCTTTCTCTTGAATTAAATCAGCTTGATACCCTCTATGATAAATCACAATATCTTCTGCTTTTTCTAATTTAATTTTTTTCGTTGTTTGACTGATGAGATATTCGTGAATTCGACCAGCATAACGAATTTCAGGCAAATTGCGAAAAATTCTTGTTTGATAAAATCGATCACATATCCTACCATTTTCATCTACATTGATCATTTGACAAAGTAATATATCTGCCCGTGCATCCTCCAAAAGCTTTTCTCGCAAACTTTTGATTGTATCTTCCGAAAATAATTCATCTGCATCAAGAAATAGAATCCATTTACCATGAGCTTTAGAAATCGTCCAATTTTTTGCCGCAGCAAAATCTTGATTCCATTGATAATGGTATACCTTTGCCCCTGCCTGCATCGCAATTTCAACTGTCTGATCAGTTGATCCTGTGTCAACAACTACAATTTCATCAGCAACTTGTTTCATTCCTTCTAACCATTTTACAATATTTTTTTCTTCATTTTTCACAATTGCACAAGCAGATAAAAACACCGTAGTTTCTGATTTCTTTGCACTATCTTCTAATAAAAATCTCAAATTATCGATATGATTTTCCAAAAAAGTTGGCTCATTTCCTTGATACTTTTCATATAAGTCAATCGCTTGCCTAAACTCACGTTGTGCCGCTACAAAATTCCCCTGATTATAAAAATACAATCCATATTCAGCACGAAAATCGGGCAATAGCGGAAATTTGGCTAATGCTTTTTTTAATACAATCAAAAACTCTTCCGTATTCTTCGGCTCTAGTTTTTTTAAGTTTAATAAATATAAATGATAAATACGACTTTGGTAAGTCGTATTACTTTCGTCCGATATCGCCAATCTAGCACATCTTAAGCAATCTTCCTCTAATGCAAGTCCTGCATAGCATTCCGCCATATGATAGTATAGTGTCGAATTCACCTTTCCCTGCTGTTCTTCTATCAATAAATATTTTAGATTTCGTTCGCATTTCGCACGAATTCTTTGGCTCGAATACCCTGTATGATAAATCGTACAAACCTCTGCTGGCATTTGTATGATCTGTAAATTTCCATCCGCTTTACAAAGCTGCTCATGAATAGCTCCTTCATAGCGAATATTTGACGTATTGCGAAAGAAGCGTACTGTATAAAAGAAATCAAGTTCCTTATTCCCATCATCAACGTCAATATTAATCATCTTACTCAAAAACGCATCATAATTGCAATAATATTTCTTCAACCATTGATAGGCTTTTTTCATCGTTTGTTTTGAAAAATACTCATCTGCATCCAAAAATAAAATCCAGTCGCCTTGCGCCTTTGCAATCGCATAATTTTTTGTCGCGGCAAAGTCCTCTTGCCAGGGTATCGAATAGACCTTCGCCCCCATCTGCTCTGCCAATTCAATCGTACGGTCCGTCGAGCCTGTATCAACAACAATAATTTCAGTCATATATTCTTTAAAACTTTTTATGCAGTTCAATATATTCTCTTCTTCATTCTTTACAATCATACAAGCTGAAATCTTCATTTTTGTCCCCCTTATTGTATATTACAAAACACTTTCAGTAAAAATCCTTTGGAATATACAATAATAGGGAGGATGGTTACGCGCCCATCCTCCCTATATACCACTTGTATCTTATTAAATTTTAAAATTATTGTAACAAGCTCAATACACCTTGTGTAGATTGGTTTGCTTGAGCAAGCATAGATTGAGAAGCTTGCATAAGAATGTTGTTCTTCGTGAAGTTCGTCATTTCTTTTGCCATATCTACGTCACGGATTGTGGATTCTGCAGCTTGTACATTTTCGCTTGCAGTCGTTAAGTTGTCACTTGTGTAGGATAATCTACTTTGGATTGCACCAAGTTTTGTTTGTTCGTTTAACGCTTTTTGAATTGCATTATCAATTACATTGATTGCAACGTTTGCATTGTCTTTTGTAGTAACGTTGATATTTTTTGCGGTTCCCGTCAAAGCATCAGAACCTTGTAAGCCAAGTGCACTTGCTCTCATATCAGAAATACCTGCATTGATGGATTGATTGGATTTTGTACCAATTTGCAAGTTCAATGCGTTATTACCAGATGCATCTTCGGCACGAATACCTTCGCTCCAAGCATCAAGATAGTTATTAATGGATTTTTTCACGTTGTTATCAGCACCAGTGATACTGATGGAGAAACCGGAAATACCATTTGTTACACCTGATCCAGCAGCAGCAATCGTCATTACACTGGAACCATCCGCAGAGTATTGACTAACGCCTTGACCATTAAGACCGATTTCACTCTTACCATTTGCTGTAGTTGCAAATGGACCAGCTGCTAAACCAGCACTAGTAGCTGCTGTATTTGCACTTGTAAAGATACTATTTAATGTAGTATTGCTAGTTACATTAAATTGAGTTGTAACTGTTTTCCCATTTTGCACAAAGGAAACTGTTACTTTATCAGTTGATTTAATGTTAAGGTCATTTCCATTACGGTCTTTCAACGAAAGTAATGTACTAGATCCAGCTGTAGCAGTTGACATTGCTTCATTCACGAATACATTTGTCGTAGCTGTACTTTCTTTGTTCATTGAACCATCAACAAGAAGTTTGTTGTTAAATGTAACAGACGCATTGTCATTGATTTGGTCAATTGCTTGATCCAATTCATCTTGAATCATTTTACGGTCTGAAGTTGTGTTTGTATCATTGGCTGAATTGATAACTTTTTCTTTTAAAGTTTTCAAAATTTCAACTGTAGAGCTAACTGCACCTTCAGCAACTTTCATTAATGAAGTACCGTTTTGAGAGTTTTGGTTCGCTTGATCCAAAGAGCGAATTTGCACACGCATTTTTTCGGATATTGCGTAACCAGATACATCATCAGCAGCACCGTTAATTTTCATACCAGATGATAATTTTTGAATGCTTTTACCTAACGCACTATTGTTTTTTGTCATTGTGTTCAGCGTGTTAATCGCTGACATGTTGTTTTTTACTACCATTGCCATAATAAATCTTCCTCCCTGATTTTACATTTGTTTAACAGGCTTCCCTGCCTGAAATTATCTCAAAAGAGTTTTATCGCCGCCGATCGCTCGGCGATAACCTCTTTGATTTAACTCTTATAATATATATCGTCATTTTTCACTTTTACTTAAGTACTTTTTTTGAAATTTTATAAATAAATTTATATTTTGCAAATCTATTTATAAACATTAAAATTATACCCTGCATGATTATTGCCATACCCCAAAGACCCATACGCATTCACTTTACGTTCCTGCCCTTTGGCGCGATTAAGCCAGATTTGGGATCTGCATTGAATATCTGTACATAATATCATAATTTTTTTACCAATTACTTGCCCTGCTTCACTTTTCTCAAATCCAGTAGTACCAAGCTTTTCGATTTCCTTTTGTAAAGTGATTCGTTGCTCTAGAAGAGATAAAAACATATCTACATCATCTTGCCCAATAAATTTTTGCATTTCCTGTGTAAGCATTAGAAATCGATTCCACAAAACAGCAGATTGTTCCTTTTTATCTTCCATACTACTACCTTGCTTTCTTTGCAATTTTCATTGCCTCATACCATGCGTTTCTGAGTTCCGTAATGATTTCTTTTGCTTCATCTATTTTTACTAAGTCATCATTGATGTTTCCTTCAATCAAACAACGTTTTGAATAATCATACAAGGCATAGAGATTTGTAGATATTTCATATTCCATTTTGAGCGTTACCTGAAGTTCTGAAAGAATATTTTGTACCCGAATAAATTTATTATTAGATTCTTCATATTTTTTTTCCTGCATTGCTTTAATACCTTCATTTATAAATTTTAAAGCGCCATTATAAAGCATTAACGTCAGCTGTTCCGGCGTCGCTGTTAAAATTTGTTGTCTACGGTAATACTCTGCCGTTTGTGCTGCATTTTGCTGCATCTATCTATACACCCTTTCTTAGCTACTACTACCAAAAGCACTTGTAACATAACTAGCCTGCTGATTTAATTGTGCAATCGCCGCCTCCATTGCATTGAATTTTTTATATAACGAAGATTGTTGTTTTTCCATTCTTGCTTTTAATGTCGTCATCTGTGTATTGAGCCGTGTTATCTTCGAGTCAACATAGCTTTGGTCACCAAGCTCAGCCGTCGTGCCTGCTTTTTCTTTTATTTTGTTTAAACTCGTATTCATCGCATCACTAAGTTTATGCGCAATTCCTTTTTCACTGCTTGTATCTGACAATGTACTAAATAGTTTATATGCGGCATCTGGATCTGCAGTAAGTGCTTTATTCAGTTTATCTTCGTCTAGCTCAATTTTGCCATGTTCAGTATAATCAGTCGTGGTAATTCCAATCGAGGCTAAAGAATTATATTCGTTTCCAGTTCCCGATATAATAGAAGCTAATGCACTACGCATTGAATTGACCGCTTCTTTTAGTACAGCATCACCTGATAATAATCCCGTTTTCGCTTTTTCTTCCCATTTTTTAATCTGTTCTTCCGACATGGCTGATTTTTCATCATCGGTTAATGGCAAGTAGGTAGATTCATATTTTGCATAAATCTGTGTATTGAGTTCATCAATCAATTTATTGTAGTCTTCAACAAATTGTTTAACACTTTTCACAACAGTTGCGTTATCGCTGTTGATTGTTACTTTTGTAGTTTCATAATCCGGCTTGTCTTCTGTACCATTATTTTTACTAACTTTATTCAGTGTATACACAACACTACCTGTAGTAATTGTATTCGAATCCGAAGTATACGTTTTCCCATCAATAATCGCTTCTGCCGATTCGCCTTTTACGCTAAATGAATTGTCGCCACCCGTAATTTCTTGTATCGTCGTACCACCATCAGATGATAGCTTCAAAGCATTCAAGAAAGTTTTCCCCGCCTGACTTCCTGACGATATACTAAATTCGCTGCCGTCTTCATTATAAATAGAAAGTTTTCCATCTGCAAATGTTGCCTTTGCACCATTGCTACTATCATTGATTTTTTGTGCAAATCCATCCATTGTCATAGTTTCAATGTCTTTGTAGGAGAAAGAAACCTTCGAGCCGTTGACAACTAGTTCAAAAGCCGTACTGTCTTCTGTCTCTCCATCTTGCATGACAGGGTTTCCCGCAAGTGCTTTGACAGTTGTGGCATCAAGACCGCTCGTAGTCGAAGTTAATGAATTCGTGCTTAAATTCATTTTATTAATGAATTTTTCACCGCTCGTCCCTGCCGCAGCTTCTAAGTTAATTTCTTCTCCATTACCTCTCGTCAAAGCAACTTGCATTTTTGAGCCAGCCGCAGATAACGAAACGGTTACACCTACTGTTGCGAACTTCGTTTCAATCGGATTTCCACTTTCACTTAGATCTTTCGTTAAGTCTTCATAAGTAAAGGAAACCGCTTGGCCATTCACCTGTATTTTAAAACCTTCATCATCTTTATTAATTTCCGTCTTTGTACCATCATCATTTATAATATACCATTGACCATCTGGATCGGTCGGAACTTCAATATTCATTCCTACCATATCAGCGAGCGTTGCTTTATCACCTGAAAAATCAAAACTTCCTGATTTTCCTGCAACTCCGATAGAATATTTCACATCATCGCTAAATTTATTTGCGGTCCCCATCGTCTTATCTGCCGAATTATACGATGCCAAATACAGATTGTTGACAAGATTAGTAGATCTTTTTACAGCTGCATTATCCACAGGGATAATGGTTTCAGCACCTTTATCATCGATAACGGAAACACTGCTCTCTAAGCTAATGGAAATCGTATTCGTGCCTCCACCAATTTTATTATATAACGCGAATGAGTCGTTATTATTATCATAAGACGCCTGTATATTGCTACCCAATTTATTCATATCGGAAACTAGATCATTGAGCGTTGTTCCCTGCGCCAATTCATCATAAGTATAGCTAACATATTTTTTCCCATTTACACCATCATCAACAGAAAATGCCAAGGCAATTTTATCACCGCCATTTTTCAGTTCAGATTCACTAATACCGGCAATATCACTTAATTTTACACTCTTTGGATCTGCTGTATTTTCCCGTTTAATCTTTTCTGCTGACTGTAAATATGCATTACTTGCCAATTTTTTTACTGTAATATCGTGAGTCATTTGCACTGCATCACCGAGCGCCTTCGCTGTAACCGTCGAACTATCAGTCGTTGATGCTGTTTTCGCACTCATATTAGCTTGTGTTTTATAATTTGCCAATGTATTATAGCGGAAATTGTATATGGATTTATAAAGCGTATTGTACGATTCTTTCCGCCAAGTCTCCACTGTTTTTTGTTTATACAATTTATCATATCTAGCCTGTTGCGTTTTCATCATACCTTTGACTAAATCATCAATGTCCATACCTGAACCACTTAAGCCATAAATCCCACTTGCCATACTATCTCCTCCTATGCATTCTTATCTAAAAAAACACCTATCCATTCTTTTAGATTCGTCAAAGTCTCTAACATTTCTTCCGGCGGCATCTGCTTGATTGTTTCCTGAGTCTTTCTATCAACCACTTTCATAACCAAACGATCCAAATCTTTATAATAACTGAATTTCAAATCATAATTCATCTTTTCCATCAGATCATTTAATTCGCCTGTCATTTCATCGACATTCTTCTCTGTGAGCTTTTCTTCTTTTGTTTTCTGGAATTGGTCTATCTTGTTATTATCAATTCTAGTCTCACTCATATTACCTGCTTGCTTGTTTATAGTGCTGGACGAAGTTTTTTCCAAAGCAATTTCTTTATACCCCTCCAATGAAGTATTCATCACCTTTGAACTTATATCACTTACACCATTTATCATCGTTTATCCCTCCATAGATTTTTATCACAGTCCGTTGCGTATAGCATATAATTTACTCTTGGGGTAAATTTAAATCTTGCAAATCAATATTTTTGGGCATTGCCACTGCACGTCGATTTTCTTCAACAATTGCTTTATACAATTCTCCACGATAAATCTTAATCTCCCTCGGTGCCTCAATGGCAATGCGCACACTATCTCCTTGTACATCAACAATATTAATTAAAATGTCATCACCAATCATGATCTGCTGTCCAGGTTTGCGCGTTAACGCTAACATATAATTAACGCCCCCTTTCAGCGGATTCTTCTTGAAAGAGTCGGTGTCTTGTAGTATAAACCGTTTTTTCCAGTACAACTTGGCACGCTTGTTTTGTATTAAGATTAATAATCAACGGAGCAACTAAGTTTGCTGTCATATTTTTTATATTTTTATCCGGTATAGACAGAATACTATAAGTTGCAAAATCAGTTGATTCTTTTATTTCTAGCATTGCTAATATCTCATCAGGCAAAACAAATTCATAATCTTTGAAAAACAGAAAAGGATTCGTTAAAAGAAATGCTAAGTCCCCTTCTTTTAATGATTGTAAAAATACAAACGGTTCATTCTCTCCTAATGGAATCATTACAAATTCCTTTTCTTCCAGAAATCCAGGAATTCCATTAGGGAATCGAATGATTTCCGCTTCATCAATTTCAAGATTCCCAAATCGCGTAGTTGCGATATTTTTCAAATCAATTCTCTCCTTTACGCATAGATGTCATATTTACCTTCTGTAACCCACATGCGAATACTTTGTTTTTTATCCAAGTAAGTTTCCGCTGTCCCTTCTTGATAAGATGATTCAACCGGTTTTAAATCCGCCTGAATCCTTGCCTCTCCATATGGCGTATCATTTTGATATTCTCCTAAACTCACCTTAAATACAGGTGCCGCTGGTTGTTTGATTACAATCGTCTTATCATCAGGAATTGTATTGGCGTACGCCAATGATTGCCTAGCAATAACCTTATGATCTCTGCCACCAGCTTCCATTAGCTCACGCCCTTCGCGCGCCCGCCGCTGTGTTCCTTCAGTAGCTTTTTGACTAGCGATTGAATTTTGTTTATCACCAAATGCGTTCCACTGCATTTTACCAATAGAATTCCAAAAGTTTGTTAAGTCAAAATCTATTCTAAGCTGTGTAGTATGAATCTCGAGCTTATAAGGCGCACTATCGCCCGTATATACTTGTGGAAGCTCGGAGTGAATCTCCATCCGACCTTGTTCTGTATGTTGTCCGATTTGAGCATATGTACTACGAATATTTAAGCATTTCATATTACCTCATTCCTTTTACAGGTAATCAGCCAACGATGGCGGTAAAATCTTGCTCCCTACAGATAACGATAACCGATAAACAATTTCCGCCATTTGCAAGTCCGTAATAACTTCATCAACTTTTGCATCACTTACCGAAGAAATATCTCCAGTGATTACCGTATTATTATCCTCAAAAATAGATTTTGTCATCTCATAAGAAGATAATCTTCCACCAATTTCAGATTCTTTATTTATAACATAATCATGTGAATTATTCGCTAATGTAATTCCGGTCTCGGATAACCAGTGCACGTCTCCTGCACTTATTTTATCTCGAATCTCAAAAAGATCATTTAACAAAGATGAACCCTGTCCGCCAAAGATATCAGTACCGAATAAATCCGCGCCAGTCATATTTACGCTATCCGACTCGGGCTTAGCACCGCCATTTTGGACTGGCATAGAAATTTTATTTAAATCTCCATTATATTTTACTACAGTTTTCGTGCTTGTTGAAAGAGTTAGTGTAATTCCACCTACTGTATCAGTATAAGGAATCGAAGTAGTTCCAGTCCCAACATATTGTCCATCCGTATTAATATTAGCAAAAGGTCGATCCGTACCTGTAGCAAATAGCCCGCCCGTTAGATTTCCAATACTTGCCTCAGTAGGTGTTTTGTCTTTTGTCTGTGAAGTTACATAGGATTTTTCATAAACCTCGCCATTAGATGGGTTCGCATAATATGTATTTCCGTCACTACCAGTCATAATCACTAACTTTTCGGTCCCAAATTTACGCTTTTGTTCCTCATCTAAAGAGTATAAATCAATTTTATTCTCAACGGTTGTCGTTATTGCGCCATTACTATCAGAAGAATAGGGTCTTATTTTATCTGATTGACCGGAAAATATATACCTATCTCCTAGTTGACCATTTGCCACTGAAACAATCTGATTAATAATTTCAGTCACTTCATTTGCCGTTGCTTTCATATCCGATGCAGATTGATAGCTATTTGCACTCTGACTTACTCTTTCTGTTATCGTCTTGAGCTGGTCAGCAATTTGACTCATTGCTGAATCCGTAGATTTCATCCATGAAACTGCATCATTAAGATTACTCGTAAACTGTTCATTTTGAACTAAACTGCTATTAAACAGCATTGTCCGCACACAATTTACAGGATTATCTGAAGGACGATGAATATCTGATCCATCAGTTTTTTCCATCAATTTTTGTTGTCTACCATAGGCATTATTTAATTGTCTAAGATAATTATTTGACATTTGATTACTACTTACACGCATCTATTTCTCACTACCTTCCTACAGTTCCTGTACTATTGATTAATTTATCTAACATCTCATCCATCGTAGTTAGGCATCTCGAACAAGCGGAATAACCTTTGTTAAATTTAATCATATTTGATAATTCTTCATCCCAGTTCACTCCACAAACTTGCTGACGCCAGCCTTCCACTTGTGAAACAATAGTCTCTTGATTTGTTACATTGCGTTCAGCTTCTTGCGCTTGAATCCCAAGTTGGCCAATCATACCAGTATAATATCCCGTCATACTTTTACCACCAAGGGTTGTACTCGTCGTTACTTGCAATAAATCGCCAAGTAATGAAGCATTTGCACCCGAAGCTGTATTTTCACCGTTTGCATCCGTACTTTTCGAAGCTTTTGCAGCGATTTTATCCGTACCGCCAGTTTCATCAAATTCAGCATTTACTTTTAATGAGTTTAATATATCCACCTTTGTCATGTGAGTACCGCCCACAACATTAGTAACATTGCCATCGGTATCACGCGTTACCGTGCCACCAATACTCCATTGTCCATTGAAATAAACAAGCGTAGAAAAATCAGTATCTGCACCAGCAGCGTTTGTTTTGGGATCGAAGAAATTAATACCGGTTTCATCATTTAGTCCTACACCAGCCTTATGTTGCTCATTAAAATCATTTAGCAAAAACGCTGTCATCGTTGTCATCTGATCCAAATAATTTTTCACATTATCCACAGAATCATAGATTCCTTTTACTGAGCCGTCTTTTACATCCATTGCTATTCCCGTAGATTTTTCCACCAATGTATAAATGGGAATATTATATTCTGGATCTGTATGCACCGATACATCCATTTCCAATCTACTGTTTCCGTCAACAATCGTCGTTCCCCCACATGTAATACTGTAGGAACCATTCGAAAGCTCTGTAACGTCAACTTTCATATATCCTGATAATTTATCCACTAACAAATCTCTTTGGTCGCGTAAGTCATTTGCCCAACCATTCGATCCGGCTTCTAACGTCACAATCTGTTTATTCAAACTCAATATCTGATCTAACGTTTGATTAATCATATCCTTTTGTAAAGACAATTGTGTGTTATTATCGGCAACCAAATCGTCTAGCTGCGTCTTAATATGATTCATCGAATTAACAAGTTGTTTTCCTGTATCTCGAGCAACAACACGATTACTGTATTCTCCGGCATTTGTCGATAGTGTCTGCCAGGATTTATAAAATTGGCTAATTACCGTTTGAAGGCCTGTATCTGTAGGCTCTTGAAATACACTTTCGATTTTACTTAATGTATATTGTTGTGTTGTAGACTTATTTAAGTTTGAATTTTCTTTCCAATACTGTCTGTCAGCAAATGTATCTCTTGCTCTAACTACAGAATCAACATCTACGCCAGTACCAATTTTGAAATCTCCATAGACTCCAGGCATGGTTTGCGGTTTTGTTGTTGTTAAATTAACGGTTTGTCTAGAGTAACCTGGCGTAGCAGCATTCGTAATATTATTACCAACTGTATCCAAAGAAACCTGATTTCCATATAAACCTCGTACCATTGTATTTAATCCGCCAAAGGTCGATCTCATTTATTCTTCACTCCTATTTAAATCGTTTGATCAAACATCGCTCGTTTTCTAACTGCCGTTCCCTCTTGCCCTTGTGGTGCATAGGTATCACTTGCAACCGTCTGAGCTAGTACATTAATGTTAAAATCAATAAAACTTTTCGCCTTATTCATCACTTTTCTACTACGCTCATTTCGTTGTTTTAATTTCTCTGAAAATCGAACGATAACATTAGATAAATCTATTAGCTCTTTCATTTGCGCAGGCCTTACCAACATGATTGCTTCAACAAACGAGCACGTTTCATCCATTCCGTATCGTTTTCGTACATTCTGAATAATGGATTGATATCTATTTTCAACTGATGTTAATTTACTTAACAGTTCCTGTTCTCTCTTAAAGACCACTTCGGTTCCTGCAATATCATTCGCAATAAACAATTGATCCTTTTCATCCGATACTGCAAGCAATTCTTGAATAAGCAGAACCATCAAATTCATATCGTCTTTGATTTGTTGCCACATTGGTAATCGTCCTTTCAACTTTGCTTATGCTTCAAAATTCAACCTTTTTTTTCTGTCTACAACTTCTTTGCCACCATCTGCATAAGTAGGAGCAACACTCGCTTGCGACAAAACATTCAGTTGATAATTCACAGCTGATAATGCTTGCATCGTTAAATCCGTATTGGTTTTATTATGAGTTTGTACTTTTTCAATAATTTCTTTCAATCTCTCATGTGACTCAATTAAAGATGCCTTATTTTCATCATCACATTGCAAAATCAATGTTAAGATGTCGGCATTTGCATATTGCTCGTTTATATTTTTTCTAATTTTCAGCAGAATTTTTTTTCGATCTCTTTCCAAATGATTTACTACAGATAGCAATACTTGTTCCTGTTTCGTTATCCTTTCAATCTCCGAGATGTTCACACCTACTAATGCAATGCGCTTTTGTTTACTTAACCCTAGCATCTGCTGATAAACTTCCACCAGTTTCGTAAGAATCTCTCTAAGCTCTAGCCACATAAATAAACTTTTCCTTTCTCATGTTTACTACCAACGTGTATTAAGCATCTTTTCAGCTAATACTCTTGAATCAACGCTATATGTCCCTTGAGAAATTTGCATTGATAATGCATCAATTTTCTCTGAACGAATGACCGACGAAGTCTTTGCTTTTTGTAAGACTTCGTGGAAATTTTGCGCCTGTGAAGACAATACAACTTCATCTTTAGCAACGTTTTTCGTCTTGACTTCATTTCGTTGATTACTCACAGATTTTGTATCAACATACCCTTTTATCAAACTTTGAATATTATTAATCATCATTTTTCACACCCACCTCGGGATTTTCTTATTCTATATTTTTATCGAAAAAAAAACCGCAGATATTAATCCGCGATTTTAAGGCATTTTAGTTCATTTTCACCAGTATTCTCTTATTTTCTTATTTTATCTTAGAAAACCTACTCTTTCGTTTTTTCAAATTTTCTTCTGAAAAATCACCTTATCTATATCTGTCCCTTTCCCTGCTATACATACCCGCTCCTCTATTCTTATCGCTCTCTATTTGTACTTTCGCTGCACGATCAAGCTTTGATTTTTTCACCTGTTCTAAGAAATCAGTATTACATTTATCGCACATTCTTCCACCAAAAATTAACGTACCACATACTTCACAAGGATAAGATATATCCGAGATCCCCATAAATCTTCCTGCTTTAATCATCCGAAAAATTGTACGTTCTTTTACTCCCGTAGCTTCATGGATTTCTTCCATAGACGCTTTATTTTTTTCTCGTAAATACTCTACTATCTTCATTTCATCTTTTTCTTCTTGTTCATAGCATGCTGGACACATAGGTATCGTACCGCTAACAAACAACTTCCCGCATTCAGGACAATTTTTCAACCCCATAACCGACAATCCTCCTCAACGACTTATCTTAAAGCTATTCAACAACCTTATCTTAAATTATCATCTAATATTCAGCATCTGTTGCCAATGCTAACCCAATTACTTTTTTCGCCCCAGCTGATTTTAAAACCTTTGCACATTCATCCATCGTAACACCAGTTGTAAAAATATCATCTACCAAAAGAATCGTACAATCTTGTATATTGTAATTTGGTCTCATAACAAATGCATTCTTAATATTTTTCTGACGCTCTTTGGAACTTAGTTCATATTGTGGGACAGTATCTTTTTTTCTCATTAATAAATTCTGCCAAAGCCAGCCTTTTTCCTTTATCCAAGGATAAAAAATTTTTTCACTTTGATTATAGCCACGGCTTTTTAGTCTTGATTCATGCAGCGGTACTGCAGAAACAATATCTATACACTTAAAACTTACCAAATCTCCTTCTCTATTTAAAAGCCAATGAATATGCGGTACATATTTTAATGCTTGATAAAACTTAATATGCTGAATAATTTTTTTCATTCCACTTCTGTACTGACATAGCACTTGACACTCGTCCAAATATTTTAAATGATGTTGTCCTACATTAATAGTACGAATAGATAAGACTTGCTCTAAACATCTCATACACCATTCGCCTTGCTGCCCAACATAACAACGACAAACCGGACATTTCGGTGGAAACAGCATATTTAAAAACGTATGATAAATTAGCTTAAGCATAAAATCACCTTATCCTTGTTGTAAACGTTCAGCTAATAAAGAATATCTTTTCCGTGTTCTATCACTGCTGACTGCCGTATAAAGTGCCGCTTTCGTTCCGAGCAAAATCACTTTATTTTTCGCCCTAGTCACCGCAGTATAGAGTAAATTGCGTTGCAACATAATATGATGACCAGAAGTAAGTGGCATAACGATAACAGGATATTCACTACCTTGACTTTTATGCACACTCATTGCATAAGCAAGCTGTAGTTCAATCAGTTCATTTTTTTCGTAAACTGCTTCCGTATCTAAGTACCGAACTTTTGCTTTATCATTATGAATTTCAACGATAAACCCTATATCACCATTAAAAACATTTTTCGTATAATTGTTACGAATCTGCATAACTTTGTCACCAAGCCTAAACGTATAATTCATATTTGCAATTGTCGGTTTGTCATCCTCTTGAGGATTCATTGCATCTTGCAATAAATGATTGAGGTTTTCCGTACCACACGTCAACCGATGCATCGGTGTCAATACTTGTATATCTTTATTTGCATCAAATTCTTCTTTAGGCAATTCGCGGGTACAAATTTCAACAATTGCATTTGCAATATCACGATCATCATTAAATTCTCTAAATTGAAAATCCGTACTTGTTTTGCAATCAGGCAACGCACCCCGGTTAATTGCATGGGCGTTAAGAACAATCATACTTTCGCCAGCTTGCCTAAAAACTTCTGTAAGACGCACGGTTGGAATTTTCTTTGACCGAATAACATCTTTTAAAACTGCCCCTGGGCCAACTGCTGGCAATTGGTCTACGTCCCCAACTAAAATTACCCGACTTCCTCTCGGTACGGCTTCAAGAAAATGACTCATCAAAGAAATATCCATCATCGAAACTTCATCTATAATAATCACATCTGCTTCTAACGGTTCATCCTCATCACGGGCAAAGCCCGTATCAACGCCATTTGACTCCAGCATACGATGCACCGTAATAGCTTCCTTCCCACTGGCTTCGCTAAGCCGTTTTGCCGCCCTGCCCGTCGGTGCTCCAAGTAAAATTTGCATCCCCTGATTTTCGAGCACTTCAATAATTCCCTTTACAACCGTAGTCTTTCCTGTGCCCGGTCCCCCCGTAAGCACCAATACCCCATACTCTAAGGAAGACACAACGGCTTCACGTTGTTTCGCAGCCAAAACAATCCCACTCTTCTCTTCCCATTCAGCCACTTCTTCATTCGCAGCTTCAGAAGATAAAGGCTGTGCATAATCTCTTAACTGTAATAACCGCTGAGCTACATTTTTTTCTGCATAATAAAGGTTGGGCGGATAAATCAGCATTTCATTTCCCTGCTCTTCAAAACATAGCTTTTCATCTTTTAATAAACGGGTAATTTCTCTAGCCACATCACTGCGTTCAATCACCAATAACTTTGCTGTCTGTTCTACAAGCATTGCTTCAGGTACACAACAATGTCCTAGGTTGGCAATCTGTAATAGAGCATAATGAATCCCTGCAACAATACGTGATTCATCATTTTTTTCAACACCTAATGCATTAGCAATCTGATCAGCCGTACGAAATCCAATTCCATCAACATCTCGCGCCAAGCGATAAGGATCATTTTTAACGACTTCAACAGAAAAAGAACCATATTTAGCAAAGATTTTTCCACCATAAGTTCCCGATACTCCATGTGATTCAAGAAAAATCATCACTTCGCGAAGCTCCGCCTGTTCACTATAAGCCAAGTGAATGGCTTCTGCTTTTTTCCTTCCGATTCCATCTACCTCTTGTAAACGTTTCGGCGAATATTCAATAATTTGCAGTGTTTCCGAGCCAAATTTATCAACGAGACGTTTTGCCATTGCCGCACCGACCCCTTTGATTGCTCCAGAAGCAAGAAACCGTTCAATTCCTTTGACATTTGTCGGTTCTATACGCTTTATTCCTGTGGCTTTGAATTGCTCACCAAACTTAGGATGCGATGTCCATTCGCCAATCAATTCAACTTGTTCACCAACGAGCGGAGCAGGAGCATTTGTCGTAACATTAATCAGCCCTTTATTCCCAGAGGGTTTTATTTTAAATACTGAAAATCTCCCATCATCACTTTCAAAGATAACGACTTCTACTATTCCTTCTATCATTAGGCCGTCAAAATCCACTGCTAAACTCCTCCGCACTTATGTTCTATATGTAAATATCTATTCTCGTTCATTACATAAAATCCTGTTTTAAAATAGCAAAAAGCACTATTTCAAGATGAAATAGTGCTTTTTTTGCTTGAGTCGGGCTAATAATTATTTTCGATAAGTACCTTTATCGTACTTAAACTCAAAAAACTATCCATCAACTCGTTAAAGGATTACCTCTCCATCGCAATCCTTTAACCATAGTTTCATTATACTGATCTTTTCAATAAATGTAAATATCCATCACAAGTTCTATTTTCATATTAATTGCATAGATTTACGAAGCTTTGCAATCCCACGATTACGAAGACTAAATACCGCTTGAGGCGATATATTGAGTAACTTACTCGTTTCCGTTAACCCTTTTTCGAATACTAAAGTAAGTAAAACTGCCTGCCGTTGTTTTTTCGGTAAAAATTCTATCCATCGCATCAATTCTTCCGTTAATAATTTCTGCTCTATCTCTAACTCAATATCAACACCAGCTACCAACCGCTCTAATAAACTTAAATCTTCACCTTGCTGAACTTCTACACTGTATTCTTTTTCCCAACGACCTCGTTCACGTTTAAATAGATTCCACATCGCAAACTTTAATTTACTTTGTATATACCCTTCAAAGGGGACTCCCATTGAGTCATTATAAATTTTCACCCCTTCGACGACTGTAAGAAAGCCAATCGACATAGCTTCTTCAGCAATTGGGCGTAAATGCGATTGATAGGCAAGTTTCTTTATCAGCCCAGTAAACCGTTCACAAATTTCTTGAAATGCAACTTTATCTCCTTCTTTTGCCATCTCAACTAACTTATTTAACTTCATTTTCTCACCTAAGGTGAGAAACCGGTTTCTCTTGTATTAGCGCTTAGCTATACTATATAAAACCTATCGCCATAGAACAAAAACCGACTCAGTGCAAGTCAATGCACGAGTCGGCCTTTATCTTATTCTTTGATTGCCAGTTACGATTCCTCTTCACTACACTGCGCCCAAAGATCATATTTTTCAGCAAGTTCACTTTCTACTCTTTGATATTCCTCTGCTAACTTTTTACTACTCTCAGCATCTGTATGATTTTCTGGGGTATTTAACTGAAACTCAATACCCTTTAACTCCATCTCTAACATAGCGATCTCACCTTCATATTTTTGCATGAGTTCGATACGTTTACTACCACTTAAATTACGTGGTTTGCCTTTTTTCGATTCCAGCTTCGCCGCACTAGGTTGTTTAGGTTTACGATCCTCAATTTCTCTTGCTAACTCAGCAGCTTCTTTTTGTGCTTCTAATTTTTTATCATGATAATAACTATAGTTTCCGTTGTATTCGGTTAATACGCCACCTGCTAATTCAAACGTACCATTCGTTACTTTATCCAAAAAATAGCGGTCATGGGAAACGGTAATAAACGTGCCCGGAAACGCCATTAATGCCTCTTCTACGGCTTCCTTCGCTGGAATATCTAAATGATTCGTCGGCTCGTCGAGCACGAGAAAATTAGCGCCCGTAAGCATTAATTTCAAAAATGCCAACCGTGATTTTTCACCACCACTTAAATCACCAATGATTTTATAAACATCATCTCCATGAAACAAAAATGCTCCTAAGTAATGTCTTGCTTGTTCTTCTGTTAAATCATATTCATAAATTAATTCATCTAAAAGTCTATTTTCCAGATTTAATCCTTCATGTTGTTGCGAAAAATATCCCATCTTGACACGGCTGCCCAACTTCACTTTTCCATTGATAGCTTCCATTTCACCTACAAGGATTTTGAGAAGTGTTGTTTTTCCCGCACCATTCGGACCTACCAATGCAATCCCATCACCATTTCGAATTAACATTGAAATATGCTTGAATATTTCTTGACTTCCATATGCTGCCGCAACATCTTCTAATTCCGCAACTCGCTGTGCACATTCACTTGGCGGATTAAATGCAAAATAATTAAACCCAACACTATTGGGAGGCAATACAATGCGCGCTAAACGATTCAACTGCTTTTCTCTGCCACGTGCCTGTTTTGACTTGATTCCCGCTTTGTACCTACGGATATATTCTTCTGTTTTTGTAATATACACTTGCTGCTTTTGATATGCACTCTCCAATGCAGCGCGGCGCTCTGCTTTAAGTTCAGTAAATCTACTATAATTCCCAGTATAAGCAACAACTTCTTTATTTTCTAATTCAATTATCCGATTCGCCACGCGGTCAAGGAAAAAACGGTCATGAGAAATAATCAATACTCCACCTGAGTACCCAATAAGAAAGTCCTCTAACCATTCTACCATTTCAATATCTAAATGATTTGTTGGCTCGTCCAAAAATAAAAAATCGGGACGACGAATCAAAGCTTTCGCCAAACAAATCCTCGTTTTCTGCCCACCAGAGAAATGATTTACATTCTTTTTAAAATCTTCCGCCGTAAATCCAAGCCCTGTAGCAACGCGTTTAATCATACTTTCATAATCATAGCCACTCGCCCGTTCAAATTTATCAACTACATGCGCATATTCTTTCATTAAAGATGCAAGCGCTACTTCATCTTTCTCTTTTGCAATACGTTCTTCGATCTCTTTCATCTCTTCTTGCCAAGCTAAAACATCTTCAAAGGCTTTTGATAGTTCTTCCCATAAAGTCCAGGATTCTAACTCCGCCTCTTGCTCAACATAGCCGATGGTATCCGTAGTCGCTAAAACAACTTGTCCACTATCAGCCTCCTCTAACCCCATTAAACAGCGCATCAACGTACTTTTTCCCGTACCATTTGCACCAATAAAACCAATTTTATCTCCACCGGATATTTCAAAACTTACATCATGAAAAAGTTCTTCAATGCCGAATGATTTATTTAACTGACTTACGCGTAAAATGCCCATTTATTCACCTCAAAATTATGCATCACTATTATTTATTATAGTAGAAAACGATAGATTATCCAAGTCCATGAAATATACTACCACCTTTCTTTCAATGCTTGCTATTTTGTTAAATTTTTGCTATTATTTATTTTAGATTTTAGAACGTATGTTCGAAAGGAGTTTTTCAATGAATCATATTCTGCCAACTAATAACGAGATTGCGGCCATTCTTCCGATTTATACTGCATCTGGAAATTCTACACAGCTATTACTGACAAACGGAGAAGAAGTCTTTTCCCCCTTCAAAGCAGCAACGATTATCCGCCGGCTTGCATATAGGCAGACAATCGATTTGCTCGCTTTAAAGGCAAAAGCAACTCAAATCACTCAATCGACAATTTGGCAACCCCTAGTACTGGCCCCTGATCTGGTACTAGTTCCATTAAAAACAAGAAACCCTAAAATCAGCGGAGACGCCACTGGCGGCTATATAAATTTTCCTCATATAGTTTCAATAAAATCTATTGAAAAAAGTACACGATTACACCTCACAGGAAATCATTTTGTTACTTCACTATGGAAGCTAACTACCGTTCAAATGCATTTACGTCAGGCGCATCTCTTCTTGCTTAATGAAGCATTTACAAAAGATAGAACACAGTTGCTACAAGATAAACTGCTTTGTATGTGGCTTGAAAATCCAAGTAACAATTTCGCAGAACTCCTTCGGATTTATGCAATGAATCGTATCTAAAAATTGTATAAAGTCCCCTTTTGCAGCATTTGACATCGCCTGAAAAGAGCTATTTTGTTCATTGTATTGAATAACCATAAGTGATGCATATTCTCTCTCAAGTCGTTTTGCAATCGAAAATGTTAAATCCTGCGAATAATCATCATAAATGATGACATCGCAATTCATTTCGGCAATTTCAATTTCCAACATTAAATGACGAATCATCTCTTCAATATCTTCTTCAATATCTTTCACTAAAACGACGATGCTAAATGCATAATGCTCCTTGATCTTCAGTTCTTTGTGCCACAACCATAAATCTTTGATAAAACAATACCCTCCAAAGATAGCAAAAGATAATAACACTACACTTACGCAATAACTAAATTCCATATTTATCACCCCACTTCACAGGTGTGATAGTATATGCAACTTGCAAACATATTGATAATCAAAAGAGGATACTTAGGAAGCTATTACACTCCCAAGTATCCTCTTTAATTTTATTAACTTCCATAATCCTTACCAATAACAACCGTAGCAAAATTTTCAGTACTCTCTTCTGGATTTACTTGAATTGAATAATTGAACGGCAGCGCCGCAAATTTACCAACTACGGAGCTATCTGAAGTATTCGTAATGACAACCGTCTTCTTATATGGAGCTGTCATATTAGAAACTCCGGTAACGGTGAATCCTTGATTTCGTAATATGGAAGCAACTTCGCTTCCCGCTCCATCAATTCCACTTGCATTTACTACTTCTACATGGATAGTTGAAGAACGTGTTTTTTTCTGCTCGCTTTCTTTATTTGCTCCTGACTTTTTATCTATATCTGCTTTTTTAGCTGTGTCAGTTGCATCTTTTTTATCCTTATTTTTATCTTTTAATTTATCGGTTTCTTTGTCTTTATCCCCAAGTGGCAATGATTTCGGCTCATCTACGATCTTCATTTCCTTAGGAATTGAAGTTTCATATTCAACCGCTTCTTGTTGCATCGCTTTTGCTACGCGGTCATCCATTTTTACATCAAGAATAGTTGCTAAAGATTGTCTCAATTTTACAACATCAGGAAGCCAGTAGCTAATATCCTCAATATAGGCAGGTTTCCCTGGCACCATATCCGCATTCAAACCTTTTTCTTTCGCTTCTTTTAAAATACCAGCCAAACTTACCATCTTGCTAATTGACATATCCGTTTCAATTGCTGCACTTACTTCCTGAATAATACTTGGTATTTTAGGAATAATGCTTGGACTTGCAACTTTATCCATCACCGCACGCAGGAATTTTTGTTGTCTAGCAATTCGGCCAATATCGCCTTCTTCATCACGATACCTTACATACGTAATTGCAGTTTTTCCATCCATATGCTGCATTCCAGGACGTAAATCGATAACGAGTCCACCGTCATCATCCCATGGGTCCTCATAATACATGCGCTTTTCAACATCAATATCAATACCGCCAATGGCATCGATAATTCGTTCAAACGCTTTCGTATCAATTAAAACATAATAATCAATAGGAATTCCCAATAAACCTTCTACGGTATCTTTCGTTAACTTATGTCCACCATATGCATAGGCATGATTAATTTTGTCATAGCCATGCCCTGCAATTTTCACACGTGTATCACGTGGTATTGATAAGATAGCTGCTGCTTTTTTTCCTGGGTCAACCGTTGCAACAAATAAAGTGTCCGATCTGCCAACATCATCTTCGCGACGATCTACACCCATAACCATAATATTAACTTTATCTTCTGCTACCATTAGCCCTTCTTCAGCACGATTTCTATTACCAAAAAATTTAGAATCAAACCAATAATATGCGGCGCATGTAGTCGCAATAAAAATACATAAAAGAATTACTACTGTAATAATTCTTTTTCTTCTTCTACGTCTTTGCCTTATTACTCGATCTTGCAAAGTTTCACTCACAAGGACATCTCCTCCAGTCAACTCATCAATGACAAATTAACTCCTAGTTCTTTATTTTATATGACAATAAACAAAGCCCCGATATATGGGGCTTTGCTTAGTATATCAAAT
>SKEY01001239.1_pt1 | contig 34503 bp, 32 predicted proteins | sample 4843871 | NCBI WGS metagenome assembly SKEY01 (sample SAMN11008797, study PRJNA524170) | human gut metagenome | biome: Human fecal sample; material: Feces; isolation source: fecal sample from pouch patient p36 | host: Homo sapiens | place: Israel: Tel-Aviv | collected 2016-12-04 | reverse complement strand
GCAATTTGTTTTTGTGAGTAACCAACCTTAAGCAGCGTTTGGATGACAGTTCTATCCGATAATGTTAAAATGTGACTCATGGGTAATGGACTCCTATTGTTTATAGTTTTGTCACTTAAAACAATACTGGGTCCAGTGCCTTTTTTCTATCCAAATTTTTCGTCTGGGTAGAATTCTATTTAATCTTACAATCTACCATTAAACTAGTAAATTACCACCGGTTCGTCAACCGACAAGTCATTGAAGGCGTTTGGGGCGTCATAAGTGTGCATGTTGACACACCCGTTGGACCCGTTGTTGACGTAGGCGGTTGTCGACCAGTCGGTCCGCCAGGAAGCATCGTGGAAACCACAGCCGGATTCGGTAAACGGTGCCCAGTAAGAAACTGGCGAGGCGTAAGCCTTCCCGGTATCGCCAATCCCGCGTAGGGTCGTATTGCGCTGCTTGTACATGATGTAGTAAACCCCGGTTGGCGTATCATCGCCACTGAATTGCTTACCAGTTACCACCCTTGCACTGTAGACCAGCTTACCATCCTTGTAGAACCAAGCCGTTTGAGCTGAGATCGAAACTTCGGCGTAGGTATCACCGATGCCGTTGTTACTGGTGGTCCCGTAGCCGACCCCACCGGTGTTGTAGCCGATCCCGTAAACGTCGGCCTTTGCACTGACGCTGGTCGTCCCCTTCAGCAGGGCGTCCGTCAAGGTCTTAGTGGCCTTAGTCGTGCTAATCCGCCAACCGTAGGACCCTTGGGCGCTGGTCGTAATCGTGTTGCCGGCGTGGGTCTTGAACTTAAAGGACTTGCCGAGCGTCGACTGGGCCTTGTTGATCTTGGCAATCTCCTGATCAAGAGCGGCAGTGTCAAACTGGTATTGCCCGTTGACGTAAGTTGCCTTGGTGATGATATCGTCACTCGTCAGGGTGTAGGACTTGTTTTCAACCTTATAGGTAAGCTTCTTGTTACTGAGCTTCTTTAAGGCCGCTACTTCCTTTTTGACCGTGGCGCTGTTCTTGGTCAACGGCGTCTTCACCTTCGCGGTCAGCTGGATCGAATCGGCGGCCAATTGGTTACTCAATTCGGCTTGAATCTTGGACGTATCGTAAGCGGTCCCCTTCTTGGGGCTGGTGACCGTTACCTTGTTATCCTTCCAAACCGCCTTGGCGTCCACGGCCATCACCCGGTTTTGGTTTAACTTATCAACCGCCACCTTAATTGCCTTCTTCATGGCCGAAAGTTGGTTGGTATCCAACTCCGACGGGGTCAACTTGTAGTTAGTCTTTTTCGCTGACGGCAAGATGGTGGCCTGTTCCTTTAAGACCTTGGTTACCTTGGCCTTGTCGGCGCTGGTGTAGCCAGACGAGGTGCTGGTTCCCTCGTAGATTTTTTTACCGTTCAGGTAAACGTCGTTGCTACGTTTTTGGAAGGCGAGCTTTTGGTAAGCTGCTTCACTGGTCAGGCCACCGACCTTCACCCCGTTGATGGTCACGTTCTTGTTAAAGTGGGAGTGGTGGTAGTAGCCGCTAGCGCCCAAGCCACCAATCACAGCCACGGCGACCAGCGACCCCCAAATTAACTTCTGGGTCTTTTCCATGTAGGACCTCCTTCTTATCAAGCGATCTGTTAGTAAGGTTAATTATAACAGGTTAACTGTTAAAATTGAGAGAAAAAAAGACCGCACCGCCCTAAAAGTTTGAGGGAGGGTGCGGTCTTTAGCGCTTACAGTTCCGGATAAGAGGCCCGCTTAACGCTAATCGGCTTATTTTCACTGTCGGTCTTGACCACCGTGACGTCGCACGGGGCCTGGCGAACCACGTAGGCCGCCGTCGAGCCGACAATCATCCGCCCGATCACGTTGAGCCCAGAAGCCCCGATCACGATCAGGTCGATGTGGTTGTCCTTTGGGTAGGACTCGGTCAGTTCCACCTTGGCGTTACCAATCATCACGTCCGTGTGCACATCCGTTACACCCGCCGCAACCGCTTCTTCTTTCATCTTGGTTAAAACGTCCGTCATCTTCTTGGTGGCGTCGTCGTAAAGGCCGCGGTCCACGAAGCCGTAGCCTAAGGTTGAGCCGCTCGGGTACTGTTCCCCGTTAATTACGCTCACTAGGTGCAAGGTGGCGCCGTTTTCCTTTGCCACGTGCAACCCCTTTTCAAAAGCCGCTTGGGATTGCTTTGAACCATCAACCCCGACCATTACATTTTTGTATTCTACCATATAGAATCACCTCCAAGTGATTACATCATCCGTCCTTGTGTTTATTTTACCACGGTAAACCGTACAATGAAACCGTTTCCTAATCAGTGACCAGGTCGTGAATGGCTTCCATGTAGATTGCCATTGACATGATCAGGTCGTTGACCGGTTGGAATTCGTTGGCCTGGTGCATGGTGTTGGTCGTGGTCGGCATCAAAGCACCAAAGGCAACCCCGCGCTTCATCAGGCGGCCGTACGTCCCGCCGCCGACCACTTCTGGCTGGGCCCCCTGATCGCCGGTCTGGTGGATGTAGGCCTTCATTAGGGTTTGCACCAGCGGGTCGGCCGGGTCAACGTAGTGGGGAACTTCCCCGCCTTGGTAGGTAACGGTGAAGTGTAGCGGTTCGGCCACCTTCGCCACCGCCGCTTTGATTTCATCCGGGGTAATCCCCTTAGGGTAGCGGAAGTTCATGTCAATGTGGGCGCCGGTTTGTTGATCAAAACTCAAGAGCCCCGCGTTCATCGTCATTTCCCCCATCACCGGGTCGCTAAAGGCGGCGTTAAACTTATCCATCCGGGTGTCTAAGTGTAAGTAGTCGGCCACGTAAGCGACAAAGTCCTGGGCATTCCCGCCGAGCTGGAGCTGCTTTAAGAAGGTGGCCAGGTAAGTGGCGGCGTTAATCCCCTTTTCCGGTTCCATTCCGTGGGCGGCCTTACCGATCACTTCAATGTGGGCGCCGTCGGATTCAACCTCGATGGATCCGGTAACCGGGTTTTCGTCTAAAAAGGCCGTGAAGCGGGTGACCAGGTCCTCGTTGTCGGCGACTTCCACGACCGCCGTTGCTTCCCGGGGCACCATGTTGAAGCGCAGCCCGGCGTCAAAGGACTTCAACAGGTCGCCATCGCCGTTGCCCCCCGGCAGGTTCAAGAGCATTGAAACCTGGCCCTTTTCCCCGTTGATCACCGGGAACTCGGCGTCCGGTGAGAAACCAAAGGTCGGCGCCGGTTCAACCTCGAAGTAACGGTGCATCCCGGTCCAATCGGCCTCTTCGTCGGTCCCGACGATGAAACGAACCTTCTTGTTGAAGTGAACCCCCTGGTCCTTTAAGGTCTTCAAGGCGTAGTAGGCGGCCATCCCCGGCCCCTTATCGTCAGAAGCACCGCGGCCAATCAGGTTACCGTCCTTGATCACCGGGTTAAAGGGATCGGTGTCCCAACCGTTACCGGCCGGCATCACATCTAAGTGGGCTAAGATGGCTAGGGTTTCATCGCCCTGCCCCCACTCGGCGTAGCCCACCAGGTTATCGATGTTTTTGGTCCGGAAACCGTCTTGATCGGCCATTTCCAAAAAGGCGGCCAGGGCTTGGGCCGGGCCGGGGCCCAGTGGGTAGTCGGCGGTCGCCTGTTCGTCATCCCTGACGCTTTCGATTTTCATCAAGGAGATCAGGTCGGTTAGGTAATCTTCCTTTTGTGCGTTAGCTTCTTTTAACCAATTGGTCATTTTTTTGCCCTCCATCATGTTCACTTTGTTACAGATAATGATACCATAAAGCTACCGGGGACTAAAATGGTCCCCCTGAATTCGTTTTCAGCCGAGGGGGAATTTAAATGAAGGATTTAACTGAACAGATACTGCAAGATGTAATCACCACCCGGCCCCAGGAAAGCTTTAAGGGCACCTTTGGCAAGGTCCTCTTAGTCGGGGGCAACCACCAGTTTGGCGGGGCGATCATTATGGCCGCCACGGCCGCCGTCAACGCCGGGGCCGGTCTGGTAACAGTCGCCTGCGACCTGGTCAACCGGACCGCCTTGCACGCCCGGCTTCCCGAAGCAATGGTGATTGATTTTTCCAACCAAGCCGCCCTGCTTGAAATGCTTAACGGCGTCGATACGATTGTCGTTGGCCCGGGCTTAGGGGAAGAGGAGCAAAGTCTTGCGGTGTTAAAGACCGTTTTTGCAAATACCAAGCCCACCCAAACCGTGGTAATTGACGGCTCGGCCATTACCCTAATGGCCACCCACCAACTAGCGGCGCCGGCCGGTCACCTAGTCTTCACCCCCCACCAAATGGAGTGGCAACGCCTCTCCGGCATCCCAATCAAGGACCAAGCAGAAGCCCTTAACCAAGCGGCCCAAGAAAAGCTGGGGGGAACCGTCGTTTTGAAGCGCCACCACACCGAAATCTACACCGCCAACGGCACCTTCCGCTTGCCAATCGGTTCGGCGGCCCAAGCGGTTGGCGGGATGGGCGACACCTTGGCCGGAATGGTCGGCGGCTTTTGCGCCCAATTTAAGGAGGCTGGCGACCAGGCCGTCTTAGCCGCCGTTTATGCCCACTCCGCCATCGCCGATCAGATTGCCGAAGACCAATACATTGTTTTACCCACCCAAATTGCAACGGCTTTGCCCTCCTTCATGAAAAAAGTTGAACAAGGCCCGGCTACACACCACATTGGTTTTTTAGGGGGAAATTAAGATGTTGAAAGAAGTTCACTTAACCAGCCCGCTGCCTACGCACAACAAGCCATTGAGGACCGCCTCCACCAACGGGGCTTTAAAATCTTTGCCGCCATCGACCAGGCTGCAGAAGCCCAAAACGTCGGCCTAATACTGAAGTCCACCGTCCTCTTAATCTTTGGTAACCCCAAGGTTGGTACCCTGTTGATGCAAGAAGGCGACCACACCAAGGCCCTCTACCGTGACCCACACGTTTTCCCAACGCCACTAAGCTAAGCGAGGCCGGTCAACAAATCATCGCCAACATGGCTAACCTTTACCAGTCCGTTTTAGCCGACCTATAGAAAAACTCCCGCCCAGCTCGATACCCGAGCGGCGGGAGTTTTCTTTATTTAATATGGAAACGAGTTCGCAGACCGGCGAAGCGATCACCGAGTAGGGTATCAACCAAGCGGTACTTAAGGGCCAGGTAGGCAAAGACCCCACCGCCGATGACCACCCCGATTACCAGGGTGAAAAAGGCGGCGAAGCGCCCGTACGGACTAACCACCAGGTCCAACAAGAGCATCACCACTTTGACCACGGCAAACATGATCAAGGAAAAGGCGAGGATCTGGTTGGTTGGCTGGGCCATCTCGTTGAAGTGCAAGGTGAACTCCCGGTTAAAGGAGTGCAGGATGCAGTAGTTGATAAACAGCATCGCCATCGCCGTTGCCAGCAGGGGCCCCAGCCCCTTAAAGAGCCAGATGGCGGGAACTTGCACGATAAACTTAATGATGATCCCCACGAACAAAAAACGCATCATCTTCTTGTTTTCGGAGATCCCCTGCATCATCGCTGCCCCAACCGTGTACATCCCGTACGGAATCGACATGAAGGCGGCAAACTGCAACACCGTGATGCCGGCCGCGTCGTAGCGGTAAAAGACCGTGTAAATCTGTTGGGCCACCGCCGCTAACCCTAGGGCCGCCGGTACCATGATGAAGTAAAAGAGCAGCAGGGCGTTTTCAATTTGGCGCCGCATGTCTTGAATGTCATTTTTAGCCCGGGCCTCGGCCAACAGCGGGATCGCCGTGGCAGCCATGGCAGAAGCTAAGGAGATGATGATCATGTACAGCTTGTTGGCGTTAAAGGAAAACAGGGCGTAAACCGTGTTGAGTTGGTAGGCGCTGTAGTTACCAAACCACTTCATGATGTCAAAGAAGGTGTACTGGTCAATCAACTGAAACAGGGTGATCCCGGATTCAATCACGATAAAGGGAATTGATTGGTAAATAATTTCACCAATTAACCTCCGGGTTGACACCCCCGTCGCCACTTCACCCTGGCTCACCAGGCCGTCCATCTCGCGCTTGCGCCGCAAAAAGGCGTAGGCCAACAAGACGATTGACCCCAGCGCCCCAATGAAGGCGGCAAAGGTCGATTGGGTAACGGCTTTGACCCAGTTACCACTGCCCATCTCCATGATTACGAAGGTGACCAGCAACATGTAGATGACCCGCAACAGTTGTTCCACAAACTGCGACATAGCGGAAGGGGCCATCCAGTTGTACCCCTGCAAAAAGCCCCGGGTGATGCTCATGCCGGGGATCACGAGGACCGCCCAGGCTAGCGACTGAATGACCGGAATTACATCCGGGTCGCCCCCATCAAGCAGGGAGGCCCCGAAAAACATCAGGATCGAGCAGACCAGCCCCATCGCCACCGAGACGTACATCCCCGAGTGGTACAAGCGGCGTGAGACCCCGTACTGGTTAATCCCGTTGTAGTGGGCCACCATCTTGGAAATCGCCGAGGGGATCCCGGCCGTTGCGACCATCAAAAAGAGGCTGTAGATGTTATACCCCTTAGCAAAGAGGGCGTTGGCCTGGTTGGAATAGGCCCCCATCCAAGTCACCCACGGGATGATGTAGATGGCACCCAAAATCCGGGAGAGGATCGAGCCCGCCGTCATCCATGCAGAACCGGAGATCATTTTGCTCCGCGAATCGTCAAGGGAGGCGGAAGAAGCCCCCGGTTGATTACGTGAATCCATATCTTTCTTTCCTCGATTTTTAAAAAATTACAATCCCCCTTATTCTAGCCTTATTTAATGGGGGTCGCAAACCCTTTTAACTACCGCTCCCCTTTGTCCCCCACTTAGCTTATCAATACTTATCTAAATCAGTGGTGATAAGTTCCACGTGAAAGTCCCGGTACTGCTGACTTATTTCCCGTTGGTCGCTCGGCGCGGGGACCGGTTCGCGGTGGCTTTGTAGGTCGCTAATGATTATCGCTAGACCAATGGTTGCCCGTAGGCGAGCCCGGTCAAGGTCTTCGTCCACCACGTCGGCATCCGGTAGGTCCGGAAAGTGGATGGTATAGCCCTGCGATGTTTTTTTAATGACGGCTGGATAGGTTGTTAGTTCCATTTTAATCACCAAATGAAGAAAAGGTTGGAAAAACTACAAGTTTTCCCAGCCTCTTACCGTGTGTTCGAATGTTAGACAGATAACGTGCTCCCCAACCGCGGGCCTAGTGCCTAAGTACGGTCAAGGAACGATGCTTTCCGCATCAACCCTTGCCCTAGCTTAGTCAAACGGCCCGTCGAGGAGGTTGGGTCACACTCCCAAAGATAACGTGCTTTCCAACCACAGGCTTAGTGGCTAAGTCCAGACACAGAACACCGCGTGCCGCGCTAACCTGCGTCTTACCCTTAGCCCACGGCCTGTTTGATAGGTTGGTCCGCACTTCCTGATAACGTGCTCCCCAATCACAGGCCTAGTGCCTAAGTCTGGCCACAGAACACCGCTGGCGCGCTAACCTGTGTCCTATCCTTAGCCCACGGCCCGTTTGATAGATTGGGTCGCACTTCCTACTTCACGACGATGTTAACGATCCGGTTTGGAATCACGATCACCTTCTTGACGTCCTTGCCGTCCACAAAGGAGTGAACGTGCTCGTTAGCCAAGGCAGCGTCTTCAACGTCCTTGTTATCGGCGTCCTTAGCCATCTTAATCTTGGCCCGGACCTTCCCGTTAACCTGGACGATCATTTCGACCTCATCTTCCACCAGGGCCTTTTCGTCATAGGTTGGCCACGGTTGGTAAGTGATGGTTTCTGATTCGTTGAATTGGCTCCACAGTTCTTCGGCCAGGTGCGGCATCAACGGCGCAATCATCTTAACAAAGCCCTCCATGTACTCTAACGGCAAGTCGTCAACCTTGTAAGCTTCGTTGACAAAGACCATCAGTTGGGAAATGGCGGTGTTAAAGTGCATCCGTTCAAAGTCGTCGGTCACCTTCTTAACGGTTTGGTTGTAGACCTTGGTCAACTTACCGTCGTTGTAGGTGGACACCCGGTCGCGTAGGTGGTTGTTGTCGTCCATCAAGAGGCGCCAAACCCGTTGCACCCACTTGTTGGCCCCGTGCAGGCCCTTTTCATCCCACGGCACCGATTCTTCCAGCGGTCCCATGAACATTTCGTACAGGCGCAGGGTATCGGCCCCGTATTGGTCGACGATGTCATCCGGGTTCACCACGTTGCCCTTGGACTTGGACATCTTTTCGTGGTTGGAGCCCAGGATCATCCCCTGGTTAACCAACTTCATGAACGGTTCCTTAGTTGGTACCAAGCCAAGGTCGTAGAGGACCTTGTGCCAGAAACGGGCGTACAAGAGGTGTAAGACGGCGTGTTCGGCTCCCCCCACGTAAAGGTCAACCGGTGACCAGTAGTCGAGGGCTTCTTTGGAAGCGAACTCCTTGTCGTTGGTCGGGTCGGTGTAACGCAGCCAGTACCAAGAAGAGCCGGCCCACTGTGGCATCGTGTTGGTTTCCCGCTTCCCGTGGCGGCCGTTTTCATCGTAGACGTTGACCCAGTCTTCGATGTTAGCTAACGGGCTTTCCCCGGTCCCGGACGGTTCAATGTTGTCGGTTTCCGGCAGGCGCAACGGCAACTCGTCTTCCGGTACTAATGAAGTCGTGCCGTCGTCCCAGTGGATAACCGGGATCGGTTCACCCCAGTAACGTTGGCGCGAGAAGATCCAGTCACGGAGCCGGTAGTTAACCTTCTTGCCTCCGCAGTCATGTTCTTCCAGCCATTCCACCATCTTGGCCTTGGCTTCCTTGATGTTTAAGCCGTCCAAGAAGCCGGAGTTGACGTGGGCACCATCTTCGGTGTAGGCCTCTTCCCCGTTGAATCCTTCGACCACCGGCGTGATTGGCAGGTTAAACTTAGTGGCGAACTCAAAGTCCCGTTGATCACCGGATGGCACCGCCATGACCGCCCCGGTCCCGTAGGAGTTCAAGACGTAGTCGGCCGTCCATATTGGTAACTGTTCGCCGTTAACCGGGTTGATGACGTAGGCACCGGTGAAGACCCCGGTCTTTTCCTTGCTTAACTCGGTCCGTTCCAGGTCGGAACGCCGGGACGCCTCTTCCTTGTAGGCGTCAACGGCGGCCTTTTGTTCCGGCGTCGTCAGTTGGTCAACCAGTTCGTTTTCCGGCGCCAGTACCACGTAGGAAGCACCAAAGAGGGTGTCGGCCCGGGTGGTGAAGACCTCAATTTCGACCCCGTCGTGGCCAACCACCTTAAACTTGACGCTAGCCCCCTCTGAACGGCCGATCCAGTTGCGTTGCATTTCCTTAACGCTTTCCGGCCAGTCAACCAGGTCCAAATCATCGATCAAACGGTCGGCGTAAGCGGTGATCTTTAAGACCCACTGACGCATCGGTACCCGGTAAACTGGGTAACCACCCCGTTCGGTCTTACCATCGACGACTTCTTCGTTAGCAACCACGGTCCCGCCCATGAAGTCGGGTGCCCAGTTAACCATGATTTCGTCTTCGTAGGCCAAGCCCTTCTTGTAGAGCTGCTCAAAGATCCACTGGGTCCACTTGTAGTAGTTCGGATCGGTCGTGTTAACTTCACGGTCCCAATCGTAGGAAAAACCAAGTGATTGAATTTGGTCGCGGAAGTGGTCAACATTTTGGTTAGTAAAGTCGGCCGGGTTGTGGCCGGTCTTTAAGGCGTACTGTTCCGCCGGCAGCCCAAAGGCGTCCCAGCCCATCGGGTGCAAGACGTTGAAGCCCTGCATCCGCTTGAGCCGTGACATCACGTCGGTGGCCGTGTAACCTTCCGGGTGACCAACGTGTAACCCTTGACCAGACGGGTACGGGAACATGTCTAAGGCGTAGTACTTCTTTTGGTCCTTGTCCAAAGTGGCCTTAAAGGTCTTGTGTTGCTTCCAGTAGCGTTGCCATTTCTTTTCAATCGCTTTGTGATCGTATGCCATGATCAAATCCTCCAATCAATTCGCGTGACTAAACCGGAAGGGACAAAAAAACGCCCCGTTGTGCTTAACACAAACGGGACGAATTTCTCCGCGGTACCACCCATCGTTCCACGTTGCCGTGGCCCTTAGCCCCTTAACGCGGGAAACGGGGGCGACTACTGGTTTCACCGCCCTTTAGCGGGGTGAGTTCACCCGGCTTGCCCTCCACATTTCCAGCCCCATGTGGTCTCTTTAAGGGTCGCCCCGGGTTACTTTTCCCCTTCCGGTCTGATATTATGGTTACCACTATACCATAAATTTTGACACGTGGGCGCTCCTTTTAATTTCTTTGTTAAAAATGCGCACCCTTCTGGAGGACCTTTTGAATAACCGTTACAAGTCTTTATCGTTAACCATCGGCGCCAGCGCCCTGGTGATTTTTTTGCTCTGTGCGTGGCTGGTGGGAAGCCACGCACCAGCCCTCAACGCTAACGACGCTGCGCTCCGTTCTTTAGTAAACGCCCACCGCACTAACTGGGGGACCGCCTTTTTCACCCACCTCACCCTAACTTACAACTCCACCGGCACCACGATCATCGCCGGGTTCGTCACCCTGGTGGCTTTGCTCGGCTTTAGCTGGCGGGCCGGGCTCCAGGTCGCCTTAACGGTCGCCACCGGCTCTTTGCTTAACCACTACCTCAAGTCGCTTTTTCAGCGCCCGCGGCCAACTAGCGACGTCTTAATCCACTACGGTGGTTGGTCCTTTCCCTCGGCCCACGCTGCCCTGAGCGCCCTGACGATGGGGTGCTTAGTCCTGCTAATCTTGCGGACCAAGTGGCCGACTAAGTACCGCCACCCCCTGGCAACGTTGGCGGTCGTCTTTGCGCTTTTGATCGGCTTTTCGCGCCTCTACGTTGGTGCCCACTTCTTGTCCGATGTCATCGGTGGTTGGGCGCTAGGGATTACCGTGGTCGCCTTTTTTGACGCCCTCTTTCACCGCTTCTTACCCTACCAGGTCCGCTCCGTTCAGCGGGCCAAGCGTCGCCGCCCGCGCCCCCGAGTAAATCGGCCCCGGGCCCGGCGGCACTAAATAAGAAGAGTGGAAAATAACCTCCGAAGCAGGTCGTATGACTAAGCTAGGACGAACGGTTGGTGCGGATCGCACCGTTCTTCGTCCGTACTTAGGCACTAGGCCTGCGGTTATTGACCACGTTTTCTGTCTAACATCCGCGAATATAGTAAGGGGCCAGGAGAAAGCCGTGCTTTCCCCTGGCCCCTTTAAGGTTTCCAACTATTTCAGCTCCTCAGTGCGGCACTCCCCACCATTGGGGCGCCCAACCAACACGCCTTATTGCCGGATCTGACCGTCCCCGGTGATCTGGTACTTGATCGTCGTCAACTGGGCCAACCCCATTGGGCCCCGTGCGTGAAGCTTTTGGGTCGAAATCCCAATCTCGGCGCCAAAGCCAAATTCACTCCCGTCGGTGAAGCGCGTCGAAGCGTTAACGTAGACGCAGGCCGAATCAACCCGTTGTTGAAAGGCCCGGCCCCGCTCCATGTCCTTGGTGATGATGGCCTCGGAGTGGTGGGTCGAGTGCTGGTTAATCCACTGGATGGCCTCATCCAAGTCGTCAACCACCTTGACGGCCATGATTAAATCGTTATATTCGGTGTCCCAATCGGCGTCGGTGGCCGGTACCAGGTCACTGACGATCGCCCGGGCCCGCTCATCACCGCGAACCTCAACCCCGTGTTCCCGCAGGGCGGCCACCAGGCTTGGCAACTGCTCTTCGGCCACGGCCTGGTTTACCAAGAGCTTTTCGGCGGCGTTGCAAACGGAGGGGCGTTGTACCTTAGCGTTGACTACGATCGGTACGGCCATGGCCAGGTCTGCACTCTGGTCAACGTAAATGTGGCAGTTACCGGCCCCGGTCTCAATCACCGGCACGGTGGCCGTCTCCAGCACCCGGGCGATCAAGCCCTTGCCCCCACGGGGAATCAAGACGTCGATGTAGCCGGTGAGGTGCATCATTTCCGTGGCGACGGCGTGGCTTTGGTCCTCCACCAGTTGAACCGCATCCTTTGGCAACCCGCTTTCCGTCAGCGCCGCTTGCAAACACGCCACGATCGCTTGGTTAGACCGAGCTGCTTCCTTACCCCCTCGCAGGATCACGGCGTTGCCGGACTTGAGGGTCAAGGCGGTAGCGTCGGCGGTCACGTTTGGCCGGGCCTCAAAGATGATTCCCACCACCCCAAGCGGTACCCGCCGTTGGATGATCTCTAAGCCGGCGTAGTTGACCCAGCCGCGGTCGATCTTGGCCACCGGGTCGTCTAAGTTAGCGACGGTTTCTAGGCCGGTTGCCATGTCGTCGATTCGTTGCGGTGTTAAGCGCAGGCGGTCGACAAACTTGGCCGGCATCTCCTTTGCACTAGCGAGGTCGGCCTCGTTAGCCGCCAAGATCGTTGCTTGGCCAGCCCGTAAGGCCGTGGCCATCTTGAGTAAGGCGTCGTTTTTTTGCTTGGTGGTTAATTGCGCTACTACTTGACTAGCTTCCTTGGCCCGTTGGCCCATTTCTTCCATCATCGTCATGGTTAATTCCCCTTTCCAAAGCGAGTTCCAATTTCCTTACCGGCGAGCACGTCCTTAATGATCGCCGGGTCCTTACCGTTACATAAAATCATCTGCTTGCCCGCAGCCAACATCGTCTTAGCCGCCCGCAACTTGGTCACCATCCCCCCGGTTCCCAGGCCGCTGCCACTGCCCCCGGCCGCCGCCTCCATTTCCGGCGTCAGCTGCTCGACGTGGCGAATCACCTTGGGGTCGGGGTTTTGGTGGGGGTCGGCGTCGTAAAAGGCGTCAATGTCAGACAGGACGATCAACTTGCTTGCGCCAACCTTGACGGCCACCTGAGCCGATAACTCGTCGTTATCCGAAAACATGGTGTGGTGATCGAGTTCGTCAACGGCGACCGGGTCGTTTTCGTTGACGATCGGGATTACCTTATCGGCCAAGAGGACCTCGAAGGTGTCGATTACGTGTTGCAAGCTAACCGGGAAGGTCAACACGTCCCGGGTAATCAGGATCTGGCCGACCTTAGTTTGGTAATCCAAGAAGCGTTGGGAGTAGATCCGCATCAACTCGGTTTGCCCAATCGAGGCTAAGGCCTGCTGGCGGGCGATTTCCGCCGGCCGCTTGGTCAAGCCCAAACTGGCTAACCCCACCCCGATGGCCCCGGAAGAAACCAGGATCGATTGGTATCCCTGGTTGTTAACGCAAGCTAGGGTAAAGGCTAACCGGTCGATGGAGGCTAGGTTGACCCGGCCGTTTTCTTGGATTAGGCTGGAGGTCCCAATCTTAACCACAATTCGTTCTTTATCTGCCATAATCATTCTCCTTAAAACAAAAGCCCGCCTTCAATTGGGGCACCCTTGCAGGCGGTACCATCCCCATTTGAAGACGAGCTTCACGCTTTTTTAATTTGATTCGGTTTTTGGACTTGGTCCAGCGGGTTTCGAACGCATGGGTCAGCTTGCAGCCGGTGACTGACCTCTCTAGACGGTTCTTAATTGTTAATCATAGGGTACCCGTTTTTTTCGTACCGGTCAAGCAAAGAAAAAAGCGTGGGGAAGGTCACAAATGACCCCCGCCACGTTTTTCATTGGTTATTAGCCCAAAATTTTCTTTAATTCCGCAACCTTGTCTAACTTTTCCCAAGGCAAGTCGATGTCGGTCCGGCCAAAATGACCGTAGGCAGCGGTTTGCTTGTAGATTGGCCGTTGTAAGTCGAGCATCTTGATAATCCCAGCCGGTCGGAGGTCAAAGACTTGACGAACGGCGGCAATCATTTCTTCTTCACTCTTGGTTCCGGTACCAAAGTCGTCAATCGAAATTGAAACCGGCTTGGCCACCCCAATCGCGTAGGCAACTTGGATTTCCAGCTTCTTTGCGTAGCCAGCGGCAACCAAGTTCTTGGCGATGTAGCGGGCGGCGTAACTAGCCGAACGGTCTACCTTGGTGGCGTCCTTACCGGAGAAGGCCCCCCCACCGTGGTGAGCGGCCCCACCGTAAGTATCGACGATGATCTTACGTCCAGTTAACCCGGCGTCCCCTTGCGGACCACCAATCACGAAGCGGCCGGTCGGGTTAATGAAGTACTTGGTTTGATCGTCCAGGTATTCAGCTGGAATCACGGCCTTGATAACCTGTTCCTTAACGTCTGCTTGAATTTGTTCCAAGGAAACGTCTGGGTCGTGTTGGGTCGATAAGACCACCGTGTCGACCCGGACCGGCTTGCCGTCTGCATCGTATTCCACCGTTACTTCGGCCTTGGCGTCCGGGCGTAAGTACTTGATAACCTTATCCTTACGCAGGCTAGCGATCCGCCGCATCAACTTGTGAGACAAGATTAATGGCAGCGGCATGTATTCAGGCGTTTCATCGGTGGCAAAGCCAAACATCAACCCCTGGTCTCCGGCCCCAATTTGGTCGAGTGGGTCCACTTGACCCTCCCGGATTTCTAAGGAGTCGTCCACCCCTTGGGCGATGTCTTTGGACTGTTCATCCAGTGCCACGATGACGGCGCAGTTATCCCCGTCAAAACCGTACTTACCGTCCGTGTAACCAATCTCTTTGATCGTTTCACGCACCACGTGTTGGATGTCAACATAAGCCGAGGTCGAAATTTCCCCGAAGACCAGGACCAACCCGGTCGTCACGGACGTTTCAACGGCCACCCGGGCATCCGGGTCCTTTTCTAAGAGGGCGTCTAGGATGGCATCGCTGATCTGGTCGGCGATCTTGTCCGGGTGCCCCTCGGAAACGGATTCTGACGTGAATAAGTGTCGTTCTTTCATGTGATAATTCCCCCATTTTCTAAACATAGTGTTTTGCGGTTACAAGGCAGCGGAGCACTGGGCTCCCCCCATCGGGAATTGCTTCATAACAGGGGCAATAATATCATATTTTTCTATTAACTTTCAATTAAAGATTCGCAATCTTTGTTATACTAAGGTCAATGTCAAAACCTGAAAAAGGACGTGTAAATCTAATGTGGAATCAACTCAAGGCGCAGGTTCACGCCACCGATTGGCAAGACCTTTTGCCGACCATCTGCATTCAATTAATTACCTGGTCATACGCCCCCTTCGCCTACGTGGTCGGCGTTGACGGGACCCACTTCACCAGCCATTTCGGCCCGCTTTTTTTATATGAATTATGCATCGGCGCCGCTATTACCCTGGCGATTAACCACCACTTCGCCTCCCAGCTGTCCTTGGTCCCCCTGGCCTTGAGCGTAATCTTCGCTGGGATTGGCTTTCTCAAGTCGCCGATCCTTTTGACCCTCTTGATCCTCTTGCCGGCCTACCTTGTCTTAATCCAGTTACCGAACATTGACCTGCGCGGGGGGCTGAGGCTCGTCACCCTTGGTATCCTCATCACCTTAACCATCCCGGTTGCCTGCGCCTTTACCTCGACGCACTTCATGTCCTGGGTGATCGTCCGTTACTTTGTGCCATTGGCCTGTTCAATCTGGTTTTTTTACGGGCCCTTTTTCATCACCAACGTTAAGCACTTAGTCCCCTTCGAAAGCGTGACCGGCCTTTTGTACGCCGCCGCCATTCTCTCCCACCCGCTGAGCGTGGCGACCATTTTCGCTCTCATTATTTCCTTGGGCGCTTGGTTCATGGTCATCTTGCCCACCACCCGGGAAAAGTATTGGAACTTTGTCTACGCCAACCTCGCCCAGTTAGTCACGATCGTTTTAATCTACTGGACCTAATCAAATCAAAAAGGAGCTAGCAGGGTTATTCCCTCCTAGCTCCTTTTTTGTGTGCCGTAAACTACTTGGCCGTCAATGACCACCGCCCCAGGCCTAAGCAAGGCGGGCGTTGATTACCCCGACCGCCGTTAAGTACGACATCACCACCACCGGGCCGGTAAACTTAAAGCCGGCCCGTTTAAATTCGGTCGCCACTTGTTCGGACAGGGGCGTCTTGGCCGGTAAGGGCAGCCCTAGTACCGGCTCCATGCGAATCGAACGCCCGTTGGTAAAGGACCAGGTAAATTGTTCCAGGGTGCGTCCCTCTTGGTGCCACCGGCTTAAGATTCGGGCGTTATTGATCGTGGCCCGTACCTTCAACTGGTTGCGGATCAGGGCCCGGTCGGCTAAGAGCTTGGCGACCTCTTCTTCGCCAAACTGTGCAACCTTAGCCGGATCAAAGCCCTGGTAGGCTTCTAACAGGGCCGGGCGCTTTTGCCAAACTAAGGCCCAGCTGAGCCCCGATTGAAAGCACTCCAGGCACAGCATCTCAAAGAGTTTTTGTTCGTCGTGTTGGGCAAAACCCCAGTCGTGATCGTAGTAAGCTTGCATGGCGGGCGACTTTTGCGCCCATTCTGGTCGGTTAACGATGGCAATCCCTCCTTTACCCTTTAAATACGGCAACTTTTTTAATTGGGCTTCTTTTTCGTGTCTTTTAATAGCAACGCTAGGAACAGCCCGACCAGTTCAACAAGCACCATCAGGGAAAAGGCCGCCCGAAAGCCCGTCAAACTAGCGGCCGAGTAGCTAACACCGCTTTGACCAACCCGGTTCGTCACGTTGGTCAACACCATGGTGGCGACCACCACCCCCGCCGAACCAAGCACCTGGCGAACGGTGGTAATTACCGCCGTTCCGTGGGCCACCAAGCGGTCGGGTAAGGCGTTGGCACCTAGGGTAACGGCCGGCATCATGACAAAGGCGTTGCCCCCTTCAATCACCATCGCACAAAGGAGCATTCCCATCAAGCTGTGTTGACTAACCGCTAAGATTCCCGCCCCCCAACCGATGATGATCATCGCCATCCCGACTAACATCGTCGGCTTAAAGCCAATCCGGTCCGCTAGCTTACCACTGAGCGGATTCAAAAGCGATAAGAAGACCGCTCCGGGGACCAGGCTCATTCCAGACACAAAGGGACTCACCCCCAGTACCCCTTGATAGTACAGGGGGAAGATGATCGTGGTGACAATTAAGGCAATGTATGAAATCGAGGTCAATAAAACGGCCAAGTCGTAGTTAAAGGTTTTTAAAACGCGGAGCTCTAGTAGTGGGGTCGCCAGTTTAAGTTGGCGGACGACAAACCAGGCGAGGGCCAGCAAGCTAACGGCCAGTGGTGTCGCGGCCAGGTCCCAATTGACCCCTGCCTTGCCCACATGGTTGATTCCCCACATTAAACCAATCAAGCCCAGCAGGAGAAACACCGACAGCCAATCCAATTTGCTCTGGTGGCGTTCCATTATGTCTTGAATCAGGCCGGCTCCCGCCAAGGCGAAGATAACGGTGATCACGATCATAAAGAAGATAAATAGGCTCCGCCAGGAAAAATACTTGAGGACAACACCGGACACGATCGGCCCCACCGCTAGGGCGGATCCCATTACCAAGCCAGCAATCCCCATCGTGGTGCCCCGCTCTTTTTCCGGGGTAATTTCTAGCAAAACGGTCTGGTAAGATGGGAAGAGTACCCCGACGGCAAAGGCCTCTAGTACCCGGCCAACCATCATAAACCAAAAGCCAGCCGCCCCCCAACTAACCGGGGTCAAAACTATCACCAGGCTGCCCAGGTCAAAGAGGGCTAAGGCGCCCATGAACATCTTTTTAAAGGACAGGTTGTTTAGCATCCAGGGGCTAATCGGCATCGCAACACACATTACCAGCATAAAGCCGGTCGTTAGCCACTGAACGGTGCTGGCCGAAATACCAAAGTCAGCCATCAAGGGCGGGTACGCCGTTGACAGCGATGACTGGCTGATCGACATCGTGAAGGTCCCCACCAAGAGGGTGGCCATGAAACCCAGCCGGTTAAATGAGTGGCTGGAGGGCTCAATTTGCGTTTCCATCGAATCCCTTCTTCTTTAGAAAACTTATAAAATTCCCTTCGCCCCCCATTATATGTTTGGATTTTAAAAATGTAAATGCTATACTAAGGTTAATTTAAAATGATTATAAAGGAGTGATCAAATGGCCAACGATGAGTTCCAACACGCCCTCGAGCGGCTACATGAGCACAAGGTACGGTTAACCCCCCAACGCAAAGCGATCCTCCACTACTTGATTGGGCACCATACCCACCCAAGCGTCGAGATGATCTACAACGATTTAAAAAAAACTGACGACGGCCTTTCCATGGCCACGGTTTACAACACCCTCAAGATGTTGGTGACTTACAACCTAGTGATCGAACTGGATAACGGCGATGGCGCCACCCACTACGATTACTTTGGTCGCCCCCACTTCCACGTGGTTTGCGACTCCTGTGCTAAGATTACCGATGTGTTTGACGAGCGCTTTGCCGACCTCGCTAAGTCACTCGGGACCATCACCCGCGATCAAACCGGCTACCTGGTCACCCGTACGGACGTGGAGGTCCACGGTCTGTGTCCGGATTGCCAGGCTAAGTTGGGCTTGGCACGCTAAAAAAGAAGTGCCTGACAACCTCTCAGCAGGCCGTGGGGCTAAGCTAGGGCGGGGGTTGATGCGGAACGCATCGTTCTCCGTCCTTACTTAGACACTAGGCCTGCGGTTGTTGGGCACGTTAATAGAAGTGGCCAACAATCAGTTAGTAGGCCGTGGGGCGAAACTTAGAGATTAAAAAAGGGGCTGTGACGCATGTCACAGCCCCTTTTGTGGTCTCTTTAATGCAATTTAGTTGGTCGCTTGGACAGGGAAATGATTCCCAGCGCCGCTAACCAGATCACGGCCGAGATTACCGACGGTAAGGTTTCCTTGCTCATGCAAAGGGCAACTGCCGTGGCGGCCATGAAGGCCAAGAAGAGGTAGTCGGTATACGGGGCCAGTGGCATCTTAAATTCGCGTTGGCCCGGGTTTTGCCGGTGGTACTTCAGGTGGGCCAGAATAATGCTGGTCCAGACGAATAAGAAGGCGGTCGTGGTCATCGAGGTCACCACGGTGAAGACTTGGCTAGGCACCAAGTAGTTTAAGATCACCGAGCACCCGACGACGATCACCGACACGATCACGGCCGTGGCCGGGACCTGCTTTTTGGAGAGCTTAGCAATCCGGCGTACGCTTGGCCGTGGCGAGTCGGAGGTCAGTTCCGCTAGCATCCGCCCGGTCGTGTACAACGATGAGTTGCAGGCCGAAGCCGCCGCCGTGATCACGACGAAGTTCACCATGGAGGCCGCCCCCCGAATCCCGATGTCTTTAAAGACCATTACGAAGGGCGACTGGGTCGGATCCAGCTTGTTCCACGGGTAGATGGCCATAATGATTAACAAGGCCCCGACGTAAAAGAGCAGGATCCGCACCGGGATGTCGTTGATCGCCCGCGGAATCACCTTGCGGGGGTTTTGGGTTTCGGCCGCCGTCATCCCAATCATTTCGATTCCGACAAAGGCAAAGATGACCATTTGAAAGGACATCAAAAAGCCCTTAAAGCCAGTGGCGAAGAAGCCGCCGTAGTGCACCAGGTTCCCCGGGTTCGCCCCCCGGTAACCAATCACCATTAAAACGATCCCGACGATGATCAGGGCCACAATGGCAATGATTTTAATCAGGGCAAACCAGAACTCGACTTCCCCAAAGGCCGATACCGTAATCAGGTTCAAGCACAAGAGGATGATCAGGGTCAACAAACCGGGGATCCACTGGGGTAAACCCGGCAACCACAGTTTGATGTAGGTCCCGATCGCCGTAATCTCGGCCATCGCAATTCCGACCCAACAGACCCAATAGGTCCACCCGGCCACAAAGCCGACCCGCGGTCCCATGTAATCGCGGATCGCTTCGATAAAAGTGTGGTAACGTAAGTCTGATAAGAGCAGCTCCCCTAACGCCCGCATCAACAGGAAGACCATGCCCCCGGTGATGATGTAAGCTAACAGGATTGACGGACCGGCCGCGTGAATCGACTGGCCAGACCCCAAGAACAACCCCGTCCCAATCGTTCCCCCCAGGGCAATTAATTGAACGTGGCGGTTCTTGAGGTTGCGGGCCATCTTTGGCTCTTCGGACCCGCTGGTTTGCTGATGATGATCAGCCATATAATCCTCATTCCTTTCTTCTGTCGAATATGGAAGCTTAATTTTCGGCGCTTTCTCACCGTACGTTAATAGAAACATCATTATACACCATTTTGGTCCCCATGCGATAGGAGAAATGTGGTCGCTTCGCCACTACTAAAATCTGGTACACTATCCTTGAGGTGATTATTAATGATATCAAACGAACAACGGGCCCACGACATCGCCCTGGCCCTGATGGCCAAAAATGCCGACCCCAAGAACCCGATTGCCGCCTACCACGAGTACGTAACCCTGCTCGTGCCCCTTTTAAAGGAGCTCGACCGTGACTTCCCTAAGGGAATCAACTAGGGGGCCAACATGGCAGACAAGCGACTTTTTATCCTCGCCCAACCAGACTTCCCTAAGACAAAGGGCTTTCAACTCTTAACCCGCTTTATGCAAGGGCACCGGGAAATCAAGGTTAGTTTCGCCACCCGCACGGCCCACCTAGCTGCGGCCCTAGCAACTGGGGAATGCGACCTAATCTTTGCGGCCGGTTTGACTAATCAGGCCCACGCCCTGATTACGGACCAAGAACCCTACCTGGCCGTCTTGCCCACCCCACTAGTTAGCCAACTGGGGCTGTCCATGGCCACCACCGTTAGTCTAGACCAACTCGCCGAACAAGACCTACTCTTGCCTAGCCAGGGTCACCCGCTCCGCCGGGAACTGGACGCTAATTTTAAGATGGCCGGTACCCCGCTGCCGTCGGTAGAAGAAGAGGACGCCCTCGACCTGCGCTTAACTAAGGTTGCCCAATTCCTGGGGGCCACGCTTGCTCCCCAGTCCTCTTTACCAACTGAATTACCGGCCGGTTGCCAATTATTCGGCCTTTCCCCGGACCTACTCAGTTCCCAAGGCTTCCTAGCCCCCGCCCAGCCCTCTGAAACGGCCCGCGTTTTCCTAGAATGGCTCCAAGAACAAAGCGGGAAATAGCCTTCTAGCAGACCGGTTATAAAATCAAAAAGCGGCCAAGAGAATTCTCGGTTTCTCTTGGCCGCTTTCTTGAATTCGGGTTGCATAAATGATTTAATAAAATTATAGAAGGGTAACCTCTTCGCCAATGAAGTCGAGGGCGTTTTCTTCGCACGGAAGGTCGAGAACCGTCATTAGTACTTCCACGCTTTGGTTGGTTTGTTGGTAAAATTCGTAAGCACCGATCCGTTGGGCGCAGTCAGCACAAAACGGGGCGCCAATTTGGTCACCGGTCTTAGCGACAATTTCGTCAAATTTCTTAAAGGACAGCGGTTGGTTGCGAGAAGCTTCCAGTTCCGGGAACATGTTGGCCGTGGCCTTGCAAGCGTCAAACAGGTCGTGGGCTTCTAACCACTCCCGGTACATGTTCAGCTCGTCTAGCATGGCGCCCCAGTACACCATCGTCGTCCGGCCGTCTTCGTTAGTGATCTTGTTAAACAGCTTAACCTCACCGTCGTCAAAGTAGAAATCTTGTTGCTTTAAGTTCAAAACCTCTTCCATTGGGAGGACCGACTTGATCCCGGCCAAGAAGGCCACAAAGTATTCGGCTGATTGGTCTTGAAGGAGGCTCATAAATTGCGCAACCTTTGCTTGATCCTTGATGGTTTCGTAGCTATACCCCTCTCTCTTGTCATTAGCTCTACTAATGATCTATTTCTTATCGATTTGTTACCACAATTATAAATATATCACTCACCAAAATAAAGTCATTCTAAGGAAGTTACACACTATGCTCCCACAAGAAACACTTGTTAGCCTAAAGAAACAAGTTGTTTATTTTGGAAATAAATGATATAACTCTATAAACGAGTTTTACCGCAGAGGGTAACCATGCTAGATATTCGGATTCAAAACACTAAAAGCCGGATTCAAAACGGGCTTTTAGTGTTATTAAAGCAAAAGCCCCTCAATGACATCACCACCAAAGATATCATTGAATCCGCTGAGGCCAGTCGTAAGACCTTTTACATATACTACAAGGATAAACGCGACCTGTTAATGGAAATTGAAGGGGCGATCATTACCGACTTACAAGAGGCCCTAAAAGAGGACCGTAAGTGCTTAACCCAGCACAGCCCCTTTCCAGACAAGGAAGAAATCTTCCGCCTCTCCCAGGAATCCTTTGCCCACACCGTCCAGGTTTGCAGCGATTACCGAGAAGTCAGCCGGATCCTGTTGTCCCCAAACGGCGACATTAACCTACTCACCCGGATCAAGCGGATCACTTACTCGGAGTTCATGCACCGGGGCAAGCTTTTGTTTTACTTCAATAGCCAGCACCCCTCTACTAATGTTCACCCGTCACCGATCCCGGTTGACTACCTATTTGAAATCTACACCGGGACTTTGACCAACATCATTGTCCACTGGGTACGTTCCGATGACCGGATCTCAACCAGCGCCCTGCGTGAGATCATGGGGTACACCCAAACCCACTCCCCGGTGGAATTGATCTACTTGACTAACTTCGACGAGCAAGCCGACCCCGATCAACCAAGCACCACTTCAACTCCTAATCGCAAAAAGAGTGGCCAATTACCTTTGCCCCTGCTTAAACACGTGGGCTTTGGTTGTTGGCCACTTTTTTTCTGCCTATCATTTGCAACCACAACAAAAGGCTGAGAGCAATGAGCGTTCTCAGCCTTTTCTGCGTGCTACCACACACTTTAATTAGTCAATTTCAATGTGCTTACCATCATTAGCCTGCTTAGTCAGCTTAGGCAGGGTCAAAATCAAGACCCCATCGGTGTACTTGGCGTTAACCTGTTCCAGGTCCACCCCTGGCAAGCGGTACTGACGGCTCATCTGCCCGTAACGGCGTTCGGAGTGGAGGATGTTCCCATCCTTGTCGGACTCATCATCGAAGGTGTCACGGTAACCGGTGACCGTCAGGAGGTCGTCATTGTAGGAAATGTGAATGTCTTTCTTGTCAAAGCCTGGCATGTCAACCTTAACCCGGTATTGCTTAGCGGTTTCCTCAATGTCGGTCTTCATGTAGTTGCTGTTAAACGGCAAGTTGGCGTTGTTAAAGAAGTTGTTGTCAAACCAATCTTGCATCATGTCACCAAAGAGGCCGTTGTTACGTTGTAATTCATTTGCCATGATAAGACTTCCTTTCACGAATCTTTTTATATTTCCTTCAACATCTTTATCATAGCACATTTAATTTCAGGTGCAAGCCCCTTTAGCAGTGCGAGTTGTTAACTGCTAAATCACGGCTTTGGCTGACTCGCTAATCACCCGTCAACTGGCTTTTTGGTGCTTTGGACCCCCACTTTTTAAATATTTATTTTTTGATAATATGAACAAAAAATCATTTATCTAAGTTGACGTGGGCGTTGACGGCGGCCAGGTTTTCTCGTTCCGTCCGCCGGTGCTCACGGCGGTTTTGGTAGGTCTCCATCAAAAAGGCTTGCTCATCATCTTCGCCAATTAAACGGTAATCGGTGAAGTTGGCAGCCTCATCGATGGCCACGTAGGTCATAAAGCACGAAAAGCCAAGGGTGCGCTTGCCGGTGGCCATTTCCTCAACGATCACCTTAGCAAAGACCTCAATTGACCGCTTACCGATCCCGGTTACAAAGGCCTGGAGTTCGGCCGCGTCCCCCAGGACAAAGGGCCGGGTAAACTGAACGTGATCCATGCTAGCGGTCACCACCGTCCCCCGGGCCAGCCGGACCGCCGCCAGGGAGGCCTCGGCATCGACCATGGCGAGTAACTTCCCCCCAAACATCGTCTCGTGTTCATTTAAATCGGCGCTCATTACCCGGTGGGTCGTCACCACCCGGGTCTGGTTACAAGTAATTTCTTTTACCACATTGGCACCCCTTTCATTTTCCTTCTATTGTACCCGACTAAGGTCCCCTTTGGACACCCCAACCTTAAAAACGAAAAAAGACCGGGAAAAAACTCCGTTTTTCCCGGTCTCTTGCTGTATCCACGAATGTTAGACAGAAAATGTGGTAAATAACCGCAGGCCTAGTGTCTAAGTACGGACGAAGAACGGTGCGTTCCGCACCAACCGTTCGTCCTAGCTTAGTCATACGGCCTGCCGAGGAGGTTATTTCCCACCCACTTTTATCAATGTTCTCCGATCTGTTGGGGGTTAGATCGCACTCCTATTTTAGTACCAACCGTGGCTTTCCCAGAAGGCTTGGGCTGCGGTCCAAGAGCCGTAACGGGAGGCTACGTATTGGTCAGCCACCTTTTCTTGGTTAGCGGCCGACGTGTCCCCGTTTAAGTAGGAGCTGGAAAGTTGGTACTTCCCGTAGTAGTTACCGTTTTGGGCGGTGTAAGAACCACCGGATTCCTTTTGGACGATCCATTCCTTCGCTGCTTCTTCAGATGAGCTCAGGCTAGACGTGTAGGAGCTGGTGCTGGAAGTCGAAGTGGTTGTAGAAGTGGCTGCCATCGTCGTGTAGGCCGTTGAGGTAGCGGCGGCACTTTGGGCAGCGGCCTGTTGGTTTTGCAGGGCGGCTTGGCTAGCTGCGGCGGCGCTGGCGGCAGCTTCACTAGCGGCGGCTTGGCTAGCGGCAGCGGCACTTTGGGCGGCGGCTAAACTGTCTGCGCTAGCTTGGTCAGAGGTAGTCGAACTTGCTTGGCTAGCGGCGGAGGCACTGTCGGTTTGGGCTTGGCTAGTTGAACTAGCGCTAGCGGACGGCAGTGAAGCCACTTGACTAGCGGTAGCCGAAGTAATTTCACCGTCATCTTTGATCACTAACTTTTGCCCGACGTAGATCAGGTTCTTGTTAGCGATGTTGTTGTCGGAGGCGAGCGTGTCAACGAAGGCATAATCGTGACCTAACTGGCAAGAAATTCCGGAAAGCGTGTCCCCACTCTTAACGGTGTAAATTGAATCGGCATTTGCGGACACCGTCGTTGCAACGGTTCCCAACGCAACGGCGCCGGCGACAGTTGCGGTAAGTTTCAAGGCTTTCTTATTGAGCTTCATTAAAATGAATCCTTTCTTTCGTATCAGTATTTGTTCGTCGTTTCTACGCTGATTACTATACCCGCCTTTAGTTACCGCGCAGTGACAAGCAGTTCTCAATCGGCCGCCACTTTGTAACTTTCCGTAACAAGCTTGATTCAAACGGCAACGCCCGTTCGGGGTTCGAGGCCATGGGGCATATAGGTTGACCACCCTTTTCACCTCGGTCCCCCGCCCGTTTGGTTTTTGTAACATTTCACCCCAGTTTGGCGCCAAAATTTTTCCCAATTCCCCCTCGTTAAGTGAAAATCCCCGGTTTTTCGCCGTTTTTGTTACATTGCCGTAATCTGCAACAAAGAACCCCCTGAACTAAAAACAGTGGCTGAGCAAACCCCAACCGCTGTTTCTACTCCTGAAATGTCAATTTAAGTCAATAAAGCCCGTCTTGTTCGGGCCGAGCATTGCAAAACCTTTCATGCTACTAATTACTACCTTTCGGATTAATATACGCTGGTTTTAGAATATATCAGTCGATAATTAATGCCCGTTTGTTAACTTTTTAACATATTTTATTAATAATGGTGTAGCGCCCTTATAGCAACGTTGACCACGAAAACACCCCCACCATTTAGCGACCAAGTGATCGTCAAATCGTGAGGGTGGTGAATTTTTCTACAAAATTAAGTTAGGCTAACTTGTTGTGCCGTAACGGCATCAAGAGGTTCAAGACAATCGCCGTAATCGCCGCTACCGCGATCGGTGACCCCAGTAAGTATTGAATCATTTGTGGGGCCGCGTTGGTTACCTTGCTTGGCAAGAGGACCAGGGCCAAGGTCAAAATGATTGGTAAGCCGATGATGTACAGGTCGGATTCGCCGGTTTGTTGCTGGCGAATGACGTTCAACCCGTTGAGCATGATCGTCACGGTGATGATCGCAAAGACCCCACCGATTACCGGCGCCGGAATTGCCGCCAAGAAGGCGGACAACTTGGCGAAGAAGCCCAAGACGATAAACCAGCTCCCGGCGGCGATGAAGACCCGCTTGGAGGCGACCCCGGTGATGGAGATCACCCCGGCGTTGGTCGAGTAACCAGTTACCGGCGTCGTTCCGGCCAGGGCGGCTACTAAACAGGAGAGTCCTTCGCCGATGATCCCGTGGTTCCACTGGCGACTCGTAATCTTGTGGTTGGTAACGGCCCCCATCGCAAACCAGGTCCCGGTCGTTTCCGTGGTCAGGATGGCGTAGATGATGATGAAGGTCAGAATCGAAGTTAGGTTAAAGGAAATCCCCCAGTGTAGCATCGTCCGTTGTGGGAAGGAGAACCAAGCCGAATCGGCCACCGACTTCCAATCAAAGCGGCCCATCGAAGCGGACACCAGTGTCCCCACCAGGAGGGCGATCACGATCGAACCGGTCTTAAACAGCTTTTGCACCCGTGGGAAGCGAATCGAAATCGCCACGCAAATTAAAAGGGTGAGGGCCGTAATGGCCGCCAGTTCGATGTTTTGGTAGATGTTACCCGTCGCCTCAAAGATGTTGTCGTTTAAAGCCGAGGGGATCAACGATAGCCCCACGCAGGTGATGATCGTTCCGCCGACCACCGCCGGCACCAGGGTGTTGATGATCTTTTGAAAGGCCCCGGATAAACCAAGCAAGACTAAGACGATCGCCCCGACCACGAGGGCACCCAGCAGGGTTGCCATCCCGTTGCCCCTCAGGCCTCCCGACGCCATGACGACCCCAGCAGCGGCCCCCAGCGGCACAAAGGACGGCCCCTGCGAAACCGGCATCTTCATAAAGAAGCAGGTTTGCAAAATCGTCCCAATCCCGGCCGCCAGGAAGGTCGATTGCAACAGCCCCGTTGAATCGGCGGCCCCCATCGCCATCATCCCGGCTAAAATGATCGGCGGCACGTAGACATCCATCGCCAGGACGTGTTGCAACCCGAGTAAGGTCGCCTCGCCAGCCGGCACCGGATCGTCCGGACCAACAATCAGTGAACTCTCAACTTGATTTTCCATTTTCTCTCTCTTTCCGCAGCGAACTTGCTGCCCTTTGCTTAGGTAATGTTAAGATTTTAGCATCTATATTCCCGAATGTAAATATGATTGTTCGTTTAAAAAAGCATTTACCCCATTGTTCGGAGGTAAATGCTTTTACGTAGTTCGGATTTTAATAGAAGCGCTGACTGACCCGGTCGACCATGATCCGCGGGGCGGTGGCCGCTAGGACCTTCACTAAGGCCATTGGTTCGGCGAAGGCCCGCTGGCTAAATTGGACCCCCGCCGCCGGCCCGGCCGTCTTAAAGCCCGGCTCAATCTGCGGGAAGCTGTCCTCATCGACCAGGCTAAGGAGTTGGTAGTCTGCTTGCGCCCCCTGGCCGTCCAGCCAGTTGGTCAACCGGGTGACCTGGGCCGGGCGGCTACCTAACACCGTCGTCACCGCTAACTGGCTGTACTGGGCCTGGTAGCAAGCCACCACTTGGCGGCTCACCCGGGCCCCAAAGTCACTGAGCTGGTAGAAGTTAACGTGGGCTCGTTCCCCCAGTAACAATTCCGTGGCGTGAAACGACGGCTTGGTGGTCGCCATTGGCTGGTCGTCAATGATCGTCACCGTCGCCCCCGCCCCTACCAAGATCAAATCGTGCACATTGGGGTGGGAATGTTCCCCGGCCAGCACGACCGGCGCCGGGCGTTCGGTTCCGTCGGGGACGTACAAGAAGCGCCCCCCGTTTAACAGGGCTAAGTGGGCGGCGTTTTCTTGGTTGCCCTGCCAAGCAAGGGCCTTTTCCATTAGGTTTTCTTGCAGGAGTTCACTGAATTGGGGCGCCGCGTTCAAGAGCGGTTGTTCCACTAGGTCGCCGCCCCCCCGGCTAGTTACTTGTTCAACACCTAAGTCGGGGTCGGTTTGCCAGTCGGCTAACAAAGCCGTGTCGCCGGCCGCCAGGCGGTCAAACAGCCGCAACGCAAGCTGGCGTTTCTGGCCTAGCCACGGAGCGGTCTGGGCGCTGGCCCGTTCAACCAAAGCAATTAATTCGTCGTTCATAAGGCCCCCTAGTGCACCAGCTTATCCCAGATAACGACTTTCCCGGTTGCCAAGGACTTAGGTACGTCAATGATCCGCTGGTTGGAACTACCGCGAAACTGAAGGGTCAGGTCCTTTTTGGCCAACAAGAAACGCCCGTCGACCAGGATGTCGATCAAGGACAGCATCTCCAGTTTGTCTGCGGAATCTTGTAACAGCTCTTCCCAGGTGTAACCCGACCACGACCAGATGTCTTTTTGGTGGCCAAATTCCTGGCGGACCCGCTTAATCAATTTCAAGCAGACCTGGGTGTTTAAAAAGGGCTCCCCGCCCAAGAGGGTCAGCCCTTGGACGTAGTCGTGACCCAGGTCTTCGATGATCTGATCTTCCAATTCTTGCGTGTAGGGGGTGCCATAGTGGAAGTTTTGGGCCGCCTTGTTGTAGCAACCCGGGCAGTTAAAGAGGCACCCGGACACGTAAAGGCTGCACCGAACCCCTTCCCCGTCGACGAAGTTAAAGGGTTTGTAATCGGCGATGTATTGTTGTGAATGGTCCTTAGCGAGCCATTCTTTGGGCATCGGATTGTTTGGCTCTCTCAAACGCTGCGGCATGCTTAATCATTCCTCCTGTCATGTGCTTAGCCCGGTGGATAATTTCCTCATGGCGCCCGTGGACCATTGGCCGTTGCTGGGGGTTACCTAAGTAGCCACAGGTCCGCTTGACCACATCACAGGTCGCCGGATCGTGGTTACCACAATTAGGGCACTTGAAGCCCTGGGCGGTCGCTTCGAATTCGCCCTTAAAACCGCATTCAAAGCACTGGTCGATGGAAGTGTTGGTTCCCAGGTAACCGACGTGATCGTAGGCCCAGTCCCAAACGGCTTCTAAGGCCTTCGGGTTTTGGCGTAGGTTCGGATATTCGCAGTAGTGGATGAACCCCCCACCGGCGTACTTGGGGAAGTCCTCTTCAAAGGCCAGCTTTTCAAACGGGGTCGGGTGCTTGCGGACGTCGTAGTGGAAGGAGTTGGTGTAGTATTCCTTGTCGGTGACGTCCTCGACCTTACCAAAGCGCTTGAGGTCGTCTTGGCAGAAGGTGTCGGTCAAAGATTCGGCCGGGGTCGAGTAGAGGCTAAAGTGGTAGCCCTCCTCTTTTTCCCAGTCGGCACACAGGTCGTGCATCCGCTTGGCGATCTCTAAAACAAAGTCGTGGGCCCCTGGATTATCTTCCCACTTCGGGCCAAAGAAGGTCGCCCCGACTTCGTATAATCCGATGTAGCCCAGCGAAACGGTCGCCCGGGAGTTCTTGAAGACCTCATCGACCGAATCGGTCCGCTTCAAGCGCTTGCCAAAGGCCCCGTACATGTACAGTAACGGCGCGTTTTCCGGCTTGGCTTGCTTGGTCCGCTCGATTCGGTAATCAAGGGCGAGCTTGGCCAGGCGCATCTTTTCGTCAAAGATCTGCCAGAACAGCTCCCGGTTGCCCCGGGCTTCTAGAGCGATCCGCGGCAGGTTGACCGTCACGACCCCCAGGTTCATCCGGCCGGAGTTGACCTCCTTGCCGTTTTCGTCTTCCCAGCCCTGCAAAAAGGAACGGCAGCCCATCGGGGTCTTAAAGGAGCCGGTCAACTCCTTGATCTTGTCGTACATCAACAGGTCCGGGTACATCCGCTTGGTCGAACACTCCAGGGCCAGTTGCTTAATGTCGTAGTTGGGGTCGGTCGGGTTCAGGTTGAGGCCGCGCTTGACGGTGAAGGTCAACTTCGGGAAGATCGCCGTCCGGTGTTCCTTGCCCAAGCCCTTAATCCGGATTTGTAAGATCGCCCTTTGGATCTCGCGGGCCACCCAGGAAGTCCCCAGGCCAAAGTTAATCGTGGTAAACGGCGTCTGCCCCTGGGAGGAGTAGAGGGTGTTGATCTCGTATTCCAGGGCCTGCATGGCGTCGTAAATGTCCTTTTTAGTCTTGGTCTTGGCGTATTCTTCTTGCTTGTCTTCTGCCACCCACTGCTTGGCGTCGGCCAGGTGCTTTTGGTAGTTCTTCATCGCGTAGGGTTCCAACAATTGGTCGATCCGGTTGGCCGAACAGCCCCCGTACTGCAGGGAAGCGACGTTGGCGATGATCTGTGACATCTGGGCGGTGGCGGTTTGAATCGACTTTGGCGAGTCGACCCAGGCGTTGCCAATCTTGAAACCGTTGGCCAGCATCTCGTCAAAATCAATCAGGCAGCAGTTGGTTTCCGGGGTGACCGGGGAGTAGTCGAGGTCGTGCCAGTGAATGTCGCCACGCAGGTGGGCCTTAGCCACGACTTCGGGCATCATCTTGAGCCCTAGCGCCCGGGACACCACCCCGGCCTCCAGGTCCCGTTGGGTGTTGAAGACCTTGCTGTCCTTATTGGCGTTTTCGTGGACGACCTGCGAGTTCTCATCAAAGAGTTGGTTGAGCTTTTGCTGGGGGTCGGTGGCCTTGTCAAAGCTGGCGTCGTCTTGGCGGCGGTGCTCGGTGAAGGCGGTCGCCAGGTCGGTGCGCCCATCCCGGTTCAAGGCGGCGCAAATCGCGTTAGCAATCTCTGCGGTCGTGACCGTTACCTGGTCACTAAAGGCGTTGACTAAAAACCAGCTAACGTTTTTAGTGAGTTGCTCATCGGCGCCCAGGGCCCGCATGACCATCCCAATCTTGTAGCCGTAAAAGGGGGTCTTGGTCTGACCCCGTTTGATGACCGTGACGTCGCTTAAGGGCGCCAGGGTTTGGTTAGTAATGATTTCTTGCATCTTGATCATTCCTTTCGCGTTCAATCATTATCATACGGGGATCCCCAGTTCGACACAACATCTAGTTTTTGAACGATCGTTAATTACAAGATCTTGTGGTCAAAATCAAACAATCGGACACTTAGTCCTTTTCCCGGTTTCGCTTAGCGGACCAAAGTGAGCTCCACCCCTACCCGTTCCCCGGTCGCCCCCCTTTTCGCGGTTCAGTCAACCGTTCCAAAGTCGGGGCGTCGCTATTTTAATTAATCGATCGATAATGACAAAAACGGCGCCCAACTTTATTTTGGCCCATGACACCCCCTTCATTTTGACCCCCGAAGCGCAAAAAAGAGCCGTGACCTTTTCGTCACGACTCTCTTATTTCGTTATCCGTTAGCCTAATTCGTACTTAGCGCCCATCCGCCGTTCCAGCCAGCCCAGTAATTGGGCCATCGCCTGGGTGAGGATGAAGTAGATCACGGCGGCCACTAACAGAGGCGGGATGAAGTTGTACAAGCTTCCCCCCACCCCGAGGGCTTCGGCAGTGATTTCTTGCACCCCGATGTAGAAGAGGACGGATGATTCCTTAATCAGGGTAATGAATTCGTTCCCCATCGCCGGCAAGACGTTGCGTAGGGCCTGGGGTAGCACAATCGAGAACATGGTTTCCTTTTGACTCAGCCCCAACGACAAGCCCGCTTCGGTTTGGCCGGCCGGAATGGAGATGATCCCGGACCGGAAGATTTCGGCCGTGTAGGCCCCGGAGTTAAGCCCTAAGGCAATCGCCCCCGGGATGATCCGGTCCAGTCCCGACCCCAAAATTTGGGTCTGCGGTAGTGGCAAGGAACGGGCCAACAGGTAGTAGATCAACATCACTTGGATCATCGACGGGGTTCCCCGCACGATAGCGATGTAGGCCCGTGCGATCCATGAAATCGACTTTACCTTGGACATCCGCATCAGGACCATCAAGAGGCCGATCAAGAAGCCGATGATGACCCCGATGATGGAGATGATCATCGTCTGGGCGGTCCCCTCTAAAAAGAGCGGCCAATATTGTCCTAGAAAATCAAGCATGTGCAATCCCCCTGTTAACTAACTACTTGTTGGTGTTTTGTTCTTGAATCTCTTGTGCCTTCTTGAAGAGCTTGTCTAATTCGCCGGACTTTTGCAGCTTGGTGATTTCCTTGTTGACGGCAGCCTTTAACTTCGGTTCGTCCTTTGGAATGGCGATTGAAATTTCCTTCATGGATGCCGGTGCCGTGATCTTAACCTTGGCGATGGCGTAAGTGTCCGGGTATTGGGCAACGTATTGTTCCGCGACCTTCTTGGCTAAGACGACCCCGTCGAGCTTACCGGACTTCAGGTCGGTCGCTAACCCGGTGACTAAGCTTTCGGAAACCAACTTCGCCTTAGTTTGGGTCTTAGCGATCGTTTCCTGGGTGGATGATTGTTGAACCCCGAAGGAAGCGCCCTTCGTGTCGGCGATCGTGTTGTACTTATCGGCGTCGGCCTTCTTAACTAGGAGGGATTCTTGTTCCGTGTAGTACGGCTTAGAGAAGTCCACGGCCTTTTTCCGTTGTGGCGTCACGTTCATCCCGGCCAGGGCGATGTCGACCTTGTGATCTTGCAACTCGCTAATAATGGAGGAGAATTCCATGTTTTGCACCTTGAGCTTAACTCCGAGGCTGTCAGCGATCTTTTGGGCAACCATGATGTCGTAACCGACGTATTCCTTCTTCCCGTTCTTCATGATCGTGAATTCAAACGGGGCGTAGTCGGCGGAGGTCCCCATCGTCAAGACCCCCTTGTCCTTGATTTGTTGCAGACTATCGTCGCTCTTCTTCCCACACCCGGCAAGCCCAATCACCACCAGGAATGCTAACGACAGTAGCGCCAACCATTTCTTATTAACCTTCATATTAATGATCCTCTTTCCTCAATTGAATAATTATTGTATATCTCTTGAATATGTTTTATATAGTACCGCCTTTCTTGCAAAGAGGCAAGTCTTTTTTAATAAAAATACGGTCTTTTTCTGTGTATATGCGAAAAATACGTATATTTTATCCCATGATATACAATTTAATTCAAGTCAAAATAACCATCAATCCCCGTCGACACCGTTTTCATTCACCAAACAGTGCTTAATTGATTATTCATCACCGCTCCGTTGTTCCAATTACTAGTTGGAGTTGTTAAAGCTTACTAAAAGGACCCCCACTATTATCAAGCAGACGCCTAACCACTGAGCTAGGACCACCCGTTCGTGGTACACGAATTACCCCAGTAACGTCGCCGCTATAATTCCAAGCGCCGCCCAGATTAACTCCGCTACGCTTAGGGGGTAATTTTTGGTACGACAACGCCATTAGGTAAAAACTAACCCCGTAGCACGCCAAACTAGTTATCCCGATCCCTACCCGTGTGAAACCAACGGAGAGTTTTAGGAGGTTCGTTCCTAAAATCTCAAATCCAATCGCCAGGCTTAATAGTGCGTATCCCACTTTCTCTTCCTCCCATTTAATGAACATGTGTTGTTTAACGAACAATAATAGTTTACAGTAAAAGCACCTAAGTACCGTCTGTAACGGGCGGCATACCGTTCGTTAACCGACAGATTGGCAAATCTGTACTAAAAAAGGGGGAGCAAAACATGGTTGATCGTCGCAGTCGCCGGAGCCAACGTCTCATTAAAGAGGCCTTTTACCGCCTCATCGTCCAAAAACCACTCTTTCGCCTGACGGTGGCCGAAATTACCCAGGAAGCTGACCTAGAGCGGGGGACCTTTTATGGCCATTACCACGATGTCTTTGACCTCTACGACCAGGAGTTGGCTGCTCACGTCGATACGTTACTGGCCCTCTTTAAAAGGCATTATCTAACCGCCTTTGATAAGCATGACTTTGTCCCCTTGTTTTCATCCATTATCAACTACCTAACCACCAACTAGGAGCTTCAGGCCCTAATGCACGAAGCCTACAACCAATCCCGGGCGCTGGCCGAAATAACGCACGCCTTTCAAACCACCGTCACCCTCAGCGAGATCGCTGTTTTTGGGGGACAAAACGATTTAGCAACCCAACTGGAAATTAATTACAACCTAGCGGGGGTACTGACCATTCTTACTGACTGGCAAAAGGGTAACATCAACGCTAGCGTTACTGAGCTAACAACGTCCCCGGCCGCAATTGCTCGTCACCACTGGCAATAAAGACTCCGCACTAAATCCTGTTGTTGGATTACCATTGGGGTAATTCGTTGACAGGATTTTTAGGTTTTGAGGGGCGAATTGTCAAACTAAGTGCAACGGTTTGTCAAAAAATACTTCATATGGGGTTTCATAGTTTAACACTTTGCGAGGACGTTGATTTAACTGCTTTTGGCAGTGTTCAACGTCCTGTTCTGTATAATTATCAATATCTGTTCGCTTGGGAAAATATTCCCGGATTAATCCATTTGTATTTTCATTTGTTCCACGCTGTTCAGGCGAATATGGATCGGGCCAATAGACAGTAACACCTAACCTTTCGCTGATTTCATCAAGATGAAGAAATTAAGTCCCATGATCTAGTGTAATAGAATGAACAAATTCTTTAGGAATGGCCCCTAACAGTTCAACTAAGCCTTTATTTATCTCCTGCGAGTCCTTTTGCACAACCTTTTTGATAAGCGTAAGCCGACTAAGCCGATCGACAACCGTTAAAAGGATGGAGTGACCCGTTCGACCAATCACAGTATCAATTTCCCAGTCACCTATACGTTGACGCTGGTTGATAAAACCAGGGCGCTCATGGATCGAGATATAGTCGGTCTGTACTTCTCGATGTCGTCTAGTATTCTTTGAATGCCGAG